>OBXZ01000079.1_pt1 | contig 132025 bp, 111 predicted proteins | sample 1538171 | NCBI WGS metagenome assembly OBXZ01 (sample SAMEA2580161, study PRJEB22360) | human gut metagenome | biome: human gut; feature: human-associated habitat; material: faeces | place: Denmark | collected 2008/2010
TAGGTCGAGGGCTTGACCACAAGAGTCTTTTTTGGTCAGCTAGTAAAGCTAGAAAATCTTTATTCAGTTTTCAGGGTGTAACCCCTTTTAAATAGGTTGCCAAGCAACCACTACTGAATAAATTATGGCACACTACTTAGTGTGCCTTTTTTGTTATGTTTTGAAATTTTATTTTGTGATATATTTTGCATTGTAAGTTAAATTATGATATTATAACATTATCTGGAATTGCTATTGTGCTAATGTATTGTGATAGTGATATATATGATGATAAAATTACATTATTTGTATGAGGATTGTTGTGTTATGGGTGCTAAATTGTATCAAGTATGGTTAAAGCGAATATATAAAAAACATAACATTTATGTTGGTACACCACTTGACATAAAGGACGATATTCTTGTTTACTTAACTTCTTTCAAACCTAAGTGGATTACCTCTGCCCGAATAATTGATAAAGTTACCGGTAAGGCTGTTATGGATATTGTTAATAATTCTTTTAGTGATGGTGAATATATATGGAGTGTTTCTGATATTTACCACTTAAATAAATACAATATACCTCTTTTTGCTGAATTTATCGAGTATTTTATTAATCATTGTAAATTAGGTGGAGTGGGTGGTCATTAATATGAAGAGAAAAGTATTTATATTATGTTTATTGTTCGTAATGTCAGTTGTTTTTGGTGGTTGCAGTATTCCAAATTTAATTCTTAATAATAAGACAGAAAGTTACAAATATTCTTTAACAGCAAGACAAAAAAAGATTTTAAAGCAAGAAGGATTGCCTTTAGACTATGAAAAGTTGAATGATACGCAGAAGAGTGCAATCGAATGTATAGAAGATATTTTTAAATATCTGGATAAGACATATCCAAAGGAAAAATATGTTATTAGAACAGCTAACATATATACTTCTTTATTATTACTATAATTTTTTAACATTTATTTTTATATTTTATTTTATCATTTAAGAATTTATGATATAATATAACAAAAACTAAAGGATGTTATTTATGAAAAGACTGATTATAATTTCACTTGTTATTGTTACAATCTTTACTTTCGTTGGCTGTGGAACAGAAAGTAATTCAAGTTCAAAAACTTCAACAACAGTAACTACTACTGTTGACTCAATAAAAAGCAATAAGTATTATAACGATATTGACAGTGCAATTCAAACAATTGTAAAGGCATACAAGACAAAGTCATTTAATGAGAGAGCTGCTATGTATCCTGATTACTTTATTAAGGGTGAATATGGTGGCAATGCAGGCCTAAAGGAAGCTATCAAAGGCTTTTATACTTGTGATACTGAGTATAAGATTAATTCAATTAAAGATATGACTGACAAATATGCTAAGAAGTGCATTAAAGAAATAAAGGACTATTACGATGTTGATGTTAATATTGAGAAAGTAGTTCTAGCTAATGTTTCTTACAAATACACTAACTATTCTGATAAGAGACTTGATGATTCTGAGTTAGTTCCAACTGATGAATACTATATTTCTATTGACGGTAAATGGTACTATGGTTGGGGACTTGAAATTAATTCTGAGGTTTCTGAGCAGGTTGTTGAGTGATTTAATTGTAAAATATTATAATTAAACTACATTTATTTATTTCCACTAATAAATTTTTCACATTGTTTTTCTATTATGTAAATGTCTCTAAAATACAATTTTTTAGTTGACATTTCCAAAATACACGAATATAATAGGGACAAATCAAGAAACTGAAATGACAAAGGCGTCACACATTGAAGTGTGATGCCTTTTCTGTTTTCTTGAATATTGTTGCTGACAATGGGGTTATGCTATATGCATAACCTCTTTTTTACTTATCTGAATGTGTCAGAAATCTTGTTCAGATAGAAAGAGGGAGTAAAAGTGGAAAGTAAATTTCTCAAGAAATGTGTTTCAGTACTGCTAACTGTTTTGATGGTTTGCAGTGTGGCTGTTATTAATGTTTCAGCTGAAGAAACTAATGGTGATGGAAAGTTAAAAATTTCTGTAGTTAACTTTGACTCAAAATGGGGCGATGTTGATGCTAATTTAGCAAAAATGGTTGACTACATTGAAAAGGCAAAGAAAGACAATGTTGAATTTTTAGTTTTCCCTGAAATGTGTGTCAGTGGTTATTGTTATTCATATGACCTTGATGATGCACAAAGTAAAATGGCAGTTAAAACTGCCGAAACTGTAGATGGTCCAACAGCTACAAAGATTGCTAAGTTAGCTGATGAATATGACATGTGGATTGCTTATGGTGCAACAGAGGTTGTTCCTAACGATAGCAAACATGCTTACAACTCAGTATTTGCTTGTTCTCCTGATGGTACAGTAACAACGTATCAGAAGATGCATCCTGTTGAGGGTATATGGTGCAAAGCCGGTTCTACTCCAACAATTTTAAATACTGCTGAGGGTAAGGTTGGTGTTAGTATTTGTTACGATACATATGCAGTTCCTGAGCTTGAAAGATATTACGATGCTCAGGGTTGTAGAGTTCTTCTAAATCCAACTGCTACATCAAGAGGTAGCTATGATGAAGAAGATGGTTCATTAAATACAACTAATTGGCAATGGTATTATGAAAACAGACTTGAGTCTATTGTTGATAGAGATGGAATGTACATTGCAAGTGCTGATTTAGCAGGTAAAGAATATGATGAAAATGGTGAGTTGCTATATAACTTCCCAGGTGGTAGTGTTGTAATTGGTCCGGGTGGTACTAGTGACACAGGTAAATATTCAAAGGATTATGCCGGTGGTGCATCAGTTCAAGAACCGGGAATGTATACAGGAGAAATTACTTTATCAACAGCTCGTGGTGGTGATGTAAACAGTTCAATCTTCCAACCTAACCTATATACAGAATGGTATAAAGATTTGGCTGATGATACTAAGGAAGATAAAGTTTCTTCCGGTACAGTAAGTGACCCTACAATTGCAACAGTTAATTTCCAAGCAGTATGGGGTGATTTAGATAAAAACCTAGAACAGATGGAAAACTATATTGTAACTGCTAGTAAGAGTGATGCAGACATTATTGTATTCCCTGAAATGGCGCTACAAGGCTACTGTTCAGCATATGACCCTGAAAGTGCTACATATAGACTTGCAGTTGACAAGGCTATTACAAAGAAAGGCTACTATGCTAAGACACTTTCTGAATATGCAAAGAAATATGATATGTATGTAATCTTCGGTGCATCAGAAAAAATTCCGGCATCTGAAAATCCTGATGAACTTGATCAAGCATATAACTCAGCATTCTGTTGTAGTCCTGACGGTACAGTAACTACATATAGAAAGATTCAACCGGTAGAAGGTGCATGGTGTAAGAGTGGTACTAATCCGGTAATTATTGAAACTCCTTATGGTGGAATTGGTTTAAGTATTTGTAAAGATACTTATTCCTATCCTGAATTGGAAAGATACTATGGTGCTAAGGGTTGTAAGTTTATTGTGAATCCAACTGCAACTTCTCGTGGTGGTGCATCAAGATGGAGTTGGTACTATAGCAGAAGACTTGAAAGTATTGTTGATAGAGATAAACTTGTTGTTGTATCTGCTGACCTATGTGGTACTCAGTATGATAATGATGGTAATGCACATTCTACATTCCCCGGTGGTAGTTGTGTAATTGCTCCACTAAGAAGTGCAAAGAACAGTAGTTATGTTGACTATGTAGCCGGTTCATCAAAATATGACCCTGAAAATGTTGGAATGAGCATTGGCAGAATCAATACTGCATCTAAAAAATATAGCATTGGCTTTAGTATTGCAGGATTTAACCCTAGCATTTATTCAACAATGTATGGTGTATTAGCCGGTACTAAGGGTGTCAGCGAAATCACTGCAATTGACTCTGCAATTGTCAGTGTGTCAACTGAAATAGTAGATGCCTCTACACTTGAAAAGTCAGGTTATTCACTTGAGAGTAAAGTATATAATGTTGAAACAGGATTAACAACACCTTTCTATGGTGACTCAATTTATAAGAAACTATCAAATGTTACTGCATCTGTAGTAGGTGATAGCACATCAGAAGTATATTCAGTAGTTGATGGTAAGTTAACTAAGGTTGATACAACATATAGTGACGGTAAACTATCATTTACAACATCAGGTGGTACATATTGTGTAGCAAGCTATAAGGAACTTCCTACAACCGTTACTGTTAATAAATCTGCTAAAGTATATGTAAAGGGTAATTATCAGATTAAAGCTAATGTAACTAACGGTAAAGGTGCAACAACTTATAAGTCAAGTGACAGTAAGGTTGTAAAGGTATCTTCAACAGGTAAGGTAACTGCACTGAAGAAAGGTACTGCAACTGTTACAGTAACTAATAATGGTGTTTCAAGTACTGTTAAATTCACTGTAAGCAAACCTACACTTAATAAGAATATTGTAAGGCTAAAAGCTAAAAAGTCCTTTACACTTAAAATTACAGGCAAAATCGGTGTTGCTAAATTTAAGTCAAGTAATACTAAAATTGCTAGTGTAAGTGCTAACGGTAAAGTTATTGCAAAGAAAAAGGGTATTTCGTTCATTACAGTAAATACTAATGGCATTGTACTAAAGTGCAAAGTTGTTGTTAAATAATATTGATAAAAACTGCTTTCTCCTAATATTAAAATACTCATACAGATTGACCTTGCTTATGCAGGGTCAATTTTGTTGCAATAAAGTAATAGTTATGTTAGAATGAAAAAACAGGATATATATTTTTGTTTTTTGAAAAGAGGTATATATGAAAAAAATATTGATTATGGGTGGAACAATCTTTGTAAGTAAATATCTTGCTACATATTTTATTGCAAAAGGCGATGATGTTTATGTGTACAATAGAAATACACACAAACAACCGGAAAAAGCAAGGTTAATTGTTGGAGATAGGAACAATATCGGTGATTCTTTGAAACAATATGACTTTGATTTAGTGATAGCAGTTAATACTTATACAGGTGATGATATGAAGGAATTGTTGTCATCTTTGTCCACTATAAAAGATATAGTCTTCATTAGTTCCAGTGCAGTTTATCCTGAAACCCTACCACAACCTTTTAAAGAGGAACAACTTGTAGGGGATAATTCAATATGGGGAGATTATGGAAGTAATAAAATAGAAGCTGAACAAGTATTGCTTAGTAAAGTTCCAAATGCTTATATAATAAGACCTCCTTATTTGTATGGAAAAATGCAAAATTTGTATAGAGAGGCTTTTGTATTTGATTGTGCTGAGATGAATAAACCTTTTTATATTCCTAATAATGGCGATATGAAATTGCAATTTTTTGATGTTGAAGATTTATGTAGGTTTATCGAAATCTTAATAGACAAAAAGCCTGACGATAGAATTTTTAATGTCGGTAACGAAAAAATTGACACAATTAATACATTTGTAGAAACTTGTTATAAAGTTGTTGGTTCTGAATTGGAGAAAAAATATGTAGATAAAGACTACAATCAAAGGGATTATTTTCCTTTTCATAATTATAGTTATTGTTTAGATGTATCAAAGCAGAAAGAGCTAATGCCAACAACAAAGTCATTGTATCAAGGATTAAAAGAATCTTATGAATGGTACAAAAATCATAGAAATGATGTAAATAGAAAAGATTACATATCTTTTATTGAAAATGAATTAAAAGATATTTAAATATCACACAAAATTCATAAATCTATGATATAATAAGAAAAAAATTAAAAAGGAATGTATAATATGAAGAGATTAATTGTTATTGCACTACTTGCAACAATGATGATTGGTGTTACAGGTTGTGGCAATAGTACAGACACAGGTTCAAGTACAACAACTACTACAGCCCAAAGTACCACACAGTCAACTACTGTGACAACAACTGCATCATCAGCTGATACAAATAGTGTTGCTGCTAATGTATATGACGGTACAGGTGAGAAACAAGGTAAAAAGCTGGTTTCTATTAAGTGGAAAGAAAAGTCTAAAATTAATGTAATCAACAGTATGTTACATACAAGCAATGTTATTACTAAGTCAGGTGGAGGAAAGGAAAAGACCTTTAAGGCATCTGATGCTGACAAGATTTATGAAGTTGAATTAGTTAATAAAAACTATGATAACAACTACTTCTTTGTTTATATTATTGATAACAAGGTGTATATGCTTGGCAAAGAATTTGCAAAGGATGAGAATACAGAAGTCAGTGGTTATGCTGATGTAACTGTTAAAGAATTTAACAGTCTTTTAAAATAAACTTTAGGCACTTACAGTTTTGTAGGTGCCTTTTTATGTGAAAACAAAAGAAAAAGCTAACCATAAAGGTTAGCATATAAGAAAGTTTTATAAAATTTGTATAATAACATAAAACAAAATCCCTACTCTTTCGAGTAGGGATAATTTATTTTTATAGTAGAAAAGTAATTTTAAATTACTTTACGTGCCATAGATCCTTAGCATATTCTAGGATTGTTCTGTCAGATGAGAACATACCTGCATTAGCAATGTTGATTAAGCACTTCTTACCGAATGCTGTTCTATCCTGATAATCCTTGTTGCCCTTAATCTTAGTATCAACATAATCCTGAAGATCAAGTAGTAGGAAGTAATGGTCTGGGTCATGCCAAGCAGTACCATTTAGGATAGCTGTGTATAGTTCAGCAAATGAACCTTCGCCAACTGCACCACCGTCAGAGAATGTACCGTCAACCAAAGTATCAAGAACTGCCTTGATTTCTGGGTTGTTATCATATACTTCTCTTGGGTTGTAAGACTTGTTAGCCTTTAGTTCGTCAATTTCTTCAACTCTTGCACCGAAAATGTATTCATTTTCGATACCTGCCTGCTGAGCGATTTCAACATTAGCACCGTCATAAGTACCAAGTGTAACTGCACCGTTTAGCATAAACTTCATGTTACCTGTACCTGATGCTTCTGTACCTGCTGTAGAAATCTGTTCTGAGAAGTCAGCAGCAACAACAATCTTTTCTGCATAAGAAACATTGTAGTTCTGTACAAAGTGAACCTTTAGCTTATCCTTAGTATCAGGGTCGTTGTTAACTAGCTTAGCAACTTCGTTGATGTACTTAATGATAGCCTTAGCTCTGGCATAACCAGGAGCTGCCTTAGCACCAAAGATAAATGCTGTTGGCTGCCAATCCTTTAGTTCGCCCTTCTTTAGCTTGTTATAAATCATAACAATTGAGAATGCGTTTAGTAGCTGTCTCTTATATTCGTGAAGTCTCTTAACCTGAATGTCAAAGATGAATGATGGGTCGATTTCAACACCTTCAGTATCCTTGATGTAGTTAGCAAGCTGAGTCTTCTTCTTCTTCTTAATTGTGTTAAATGCACGAACAGTCTTAGCGTCAATGTTCTTTTCAAGACCCTTAAGAACTGATAGATCCTTTAACCAACCATCGCCAACTCTTTCTGTGATGAAGTCAGATAGTTCTGGGTTACATAGACCTAACCATCTTCTCTGTGTGATACCGTTAGTCTTGTTCTGGAATCTTTCAGGATATAGTTCATACCATTCCTTTAGAACATCGTCCTTTAGGATTTCTGTATGAATCCAAGCAACACCATTTACATAAGAACCAACATAACAAGCTAGTCTAGCCATATGAACTAGGTCGCCGTCAATGATAGCCATTTTCTTAGCAAACTGTTCATCGCTAACACCCTTAGCGTGCATATCGTTGTATTCGTGAATAGCAATTCTTTCGATAATTGTAAGAATTTCAGGTAGAATTTCTCTAATTAGGTTCTTGTCCCACTTTTCAAGTGCTTCGCCAAGAACTGTGTGGTTTGTATAAGCAAATGTCTTCTGTGCAATATCAAGAGCTTCTTCAAAACCAATACCTTCTAGACCTAGAAGTCTGATTAGTTCAGGAATAGAAATAACAGGATGAGTATCGTTTAGCTGAATAGCTGCATGACTTGAGAACTTGCTGAAGTCATTGCCGTACTTAGCCTTATATCTCTTAATAATATCCTGTAGGGAAGCTGAACAGAAGAAATACTGCTGTTTTAGACGAAGTAGCTTACCTTCGTGAGTACCATCGTTTGGATATAGAACAGAAGAAATGTTTTCTGCATCGTTCTTAGCCTTTACAGCTTCATCATAGTGTGATGCGTTAAATGCTAGGAAGTCGAATTCGTCAACTGCTTCTGCCTGCCATAGACGAAGAGTGTTAATGCTCTTTGCACCATAGCCAATAACAGCCACATCATAAGGTACAGCCTTAACTGTCTGATCCTGGAACTTAACTTCAACTGCATCTTCTTCTCTACGGATGCACCATGGATCTTCAAATCTCTGCCAGTTATCAGCAATTTCTACCTGATAACCGTCTTCGATTAACTGCTTAAATAGACCGTACTTATAACGGATACCATAACCGTCTAGTGGAACTTCCTGAGTAGCTGCTGAATCTAGGAAACAAGCTGCTAGTCTACCTAGACCACCGTTACCAAGAGCTGCATCATCAATATCTTCAAATACATTGATGTCAATACCCTTAGACTTTAGTAGCTTCTTAGTTGTGTCCAGAATACCCATGCAGTATAGATTGTTGTACATCATTCTACCCATTAGGAATTCAGCTGAGAAGTAGTATGCTCTTCTCTTAGAAGCTTCCTTCTTCTGACACTTTTCCCAAGTATCAGCGATTTCACCCATCATTGCTTTACCTAGGCAAAGGTGAAGTTCTGCCGGTGTAAGTTCCTTAAGAGTCTTACAGTAGTCATTTTTTGCTGTTAATTCAAGATTTTCAATAATGCTCATTTTTTAATTTTCCTCCAGTCTTGAACTGTTGATTACCATTTCCTTTAGCTGGTCTGCTAGTTCATCTGTTAGCACACTGCCGTCAATTCTCCAAACCCAGTTACCACCAAGTGTTGATGGAACATTCATTCTTGCCTCTGTACCAAGACCAAGAATATCCTGCATCTGGATAATAGCTGTGTTAGCAACACTTTCGTATGCTGTTCTGATGATACCCCAGTTAAATGTTTCCCATTCAGGCATCTTACAGTATTGTCTAGCAAAAGCAACATCTTCAGGCTTAGCTTTTGCTGCCCAACCCATAAGGGTATCGTTGTCGTGTGTACCAGAATATACAACACAGTTTTCTGTGTAGTTGTGTGGTAAGTAATCATTAGCCTCACCACTATCAAAAGCAAACTCCAATACCTTCATTCCAGGGTAACCGGTTTCTTTTAGAAGTTCCTTTACACTGTCAAAAAGGTCGCCTAAATCTTCAGCAACGATTGGTAGGTCACCCAGCTTTTCTTTCATCATATTGAAGAATTCAATGCCGGGACCGTCATACCAGTCACCACCGATAGCATTTTCGGCCGGATAAGGAATGGCATAATAAGTATCAAAAGCTCTAAAGTGGTCGATTCTTAGAATATCAAAGAGCTTTGATGCAGCAGCAATACGATTGAACCACCATTCATAATCTGTTTCTTTTAGATAATCCCAGTCGTACAATGGATTGCCCCATAGCTGACCTGTTGCAGAGAAATAGTCTGGTGGACATCCAGCTACTCTTACAGGTTGATTGTTTTCGTCAAACCAGAAAATTTCAGGATTTGCCCAAGTATCTGCTGAGTCCATAGCAACATAGATTGGCATATCACCAAGAATCTTGATGCCAAGGTCATTTACATACTTTCTGAATGCTTCCCACTGTTCATAGAACTTGTACTGTAGGAAACTCCAGAAGTCAATTTCATCCTTGAACTTTCTTTCGTATTTTTTAATAGCCTCAGGCTCACGAAGCTTGATTTCTTCGTCCGGCCATTCTGTCCAGGCTTTCATATCAAAGTTTTTCTTAACAGCCATATAAAGGGCATAGTTCTTTAGCCACTTGCTGTTCTTTCTCTTGAAAGCAGTAAAAGGCTTTCTGTCGCAATTCTTTTTGAAATTCTCAAATGCAACTCTTAGTACATCAAATCTGTACCAATAAATAGTAGCATAGTCGATTTCAAATTCTGAGTCGCCCCAGTAACCCTTGTCAATATCTTCTTGAGTAAGTAAACCTTCTTCCTTGAGAGTATCAAGGTCAATCATATATGGATTACCTGCAAAAGTTGAAAAAGACTGATAAGGTGAGTCGCCGTAGCTTGTAGGACCAACAGGAAGAATCTGCCAGATCTTCTGACCTGCTTTCTTCAAAAAGTCTGCAAACTCACGAGCTTCTTTACCTAGTGTACCAATACCGTAAGGAGAAGGTAAACTAGTAATAGGCATTAAAATGCCGGCTTCTCTTGCCATAATGTCAACTCCGTTCGTTAATATTTAGTTGTCTATTTTCCGTTTAATGGAATACCAATATTAAAAATGTTGTGTTTGTTTCGGTTGCCTACACAACTTAGGCAAAAACCAACTTCTAAAATTTTACCATAAATCTTGACAAAAATCAAGTATTTTCTATTCTACTGAGTTCCTAGTAGCCTTGATTGCAAGTAGCATACATAGGTTTGTAGTCATTGTTCGCACTTCATTCCTAGAATGTGGTGTATAGTGGCAAAGTTCAGCCCTATATATTGTGGTACTTTCTTTTGTTGCAATTCCTATAAAAACTAATCCCACAGGCTTTTTGGCTGTTCCACCGGTAGGTCCGGCAATGCCTGTTGTTGATACCCCTATATCAGATGAGGAAAGTTCCTTGATTCCTTCACACATCTGAGTAGCAGTTTCTTGGCTAACTGCACCTACTGTATTTAGTATTTCGTTACTAACACCTAAGACTTTGTTTTTGATTCTGTTTGCATAGGAACAAACACCTAATTCAAAAACATTACTTGCACCACTGACATTTGTAATCCTCTGTGAAATCATACCACCGGTACAACTTTCGGCAGAACTGATTTTCAAATTTCTGTCTGTCAGTTCCTTTACAAGGGTGTTTTCTAAAGTAGCAGTATCTATATCTTTCATTAAGTTATAATAATCTTTGTCTGTGATTAAAGTAGCCATTTTATCACCTCGTTATTATTTTATCAAAAAACCTTATCTATTGCAATTATAGTTGTGTTTTGTTATATTAGTTATAGACTAAAATGACTTTACGGTAATTTTATTTGGGTGAACATTGTTTGCCCTACCTTTTATAATATAGGATACAAGGAGCAAAGCTATGCCACATTTTTTTGTTGATGAAGAAATTGAGTCAAAGGAATATTCACTTTTTGGTGAAGATGGTCGCCATATATCAAAAAGTCTTAGAATGAATAAGGGTGAATCCCTAACTTTGTGTTCACCCAGTGGTACTGTCCATAATTGTGTAGTTGAAGAAATAAGTGGTGATATGGTAAAGGTAAATGTTCTTTCCAGCAAAATTTCCGAAGCTGAACCTGATGTAAAGGTAACACTTTATCAAGCCCTACCTAAAGGTGACAAAATGGAGCTTATTATTCAAAAGGCAGTTGAAATCGGTGTAAGTGAGATTGTGCCTGTTATTTCTTCAAGATGTGTCAGCAGACCTGACAAAAAGTCATTAAGTAAGAAAACAGTCAGATGGCAAAAAATTGCAAAACAAGCTGCTATGCAAAGTGGCAGAGGAATTGTACCTAAAGTTAGGGAATGTATTTCCTTTAATGATGCAGTAAAAAGTGCTAAAGGAGATAAAGTTATTTTTTATGAACTTGGTGGAGAAAGTGTAAAAACTATTCTAAAAGATAAACCAAGTGAAATAAGTATGTTTATTGGCAGTGAAGGTGGATTCAGTTCTGAGGAAGTTAACCTTGTTACAGAAAACGGTGGCAGAAAAGCTACCCTAGGTAAAAGAATTTTAAGGGCAGAAACTGCACCTTTAGTTGCATTAACTTTAATTATGTATGAAACAGACAATATGGAATGAGGTAATAAAAATGACAGGAATTATTTGTGCATTAAAAATTGAAGTTGACGGTTTAAAGTCAGCAATGGATAGTAGCGAAGAGAAAACAATCGCAGGTCTTGACTTTATCAGTGGTAAAATCAACGGTAAGGATGTTGTACTTCTTGAATGTGGCATCGGTAAAGTAAATGCTGCTATCGGTACTCAGATTATGATTGACTACTATAAGCCTGATGTAATTATCAATTCAGGTATTGCAGGTAGTTTAAGTAAAGACTTAAAGATTGGCGACATTGTTATTTCTAAGGATTGTGTTGAACATGATATGAACGGTACTGCAACCGGTGATCCTAGAGGCGAAATCTGGTACACTGATGAAAGAAGAATTGACATTCCGTCAGATAAGGCTACATATGAAAAGTTATATGAATGTTGCAAAACTATTGATGACATTAATGTTGTTGTTGGCAGAGTAGCAACAGGTGATATTTTTATTGCTGATGTGGATAAGAGAAAGTTTATTGCAGACAAATTCGGTGCTTTATGTTGTGAAATGGAAGGTGGAGCAGTTGGCCATGTTTGTTACAGAAACAAAGTGCCATATGCAGTTCTTCGTTCAATTAGTGACGATATGAACCACAATGAATTCTTAGATTTTGAGAAGTTTAAGGTTCTGGCTGCTGAACATTCAATTAAAGTTATGAAAGAATTTTTAAAATAATCATTACACTAAGAAAGCCTTACAGAGTTCTGTAAGGCTTTTACTTTATTATTTATATTTCATTTTTGTTTCTATTATATCTACAGCTTCAAGAACCTTGTTGTATTTTAGGTACTTGATTTTGTAGAATTTTCTTTTGTTTGAATAAACATAAATTCTTAGGTGAGCAGTTTTGTAAAAAACTTGGAAAGGACTTTGCCTAATCTGTACATACTGAATTTTGTCATACGGAATGTAAGTTCTTGTAATGTTCAGCTTATCAAAGTAATCAATCTGTACTGCTTTATCACAAATGGTTATGCTGCTTTTTGTGTAGGAATAAATTCTGAAAAATAGCCAGTAAACAAATACTCCAAGTATAGCGAATAAAGGAAATCTAACAATTTCTGCAAAATAACCTAGGTAGTGAAGTATTAGCATTGCTGCAACAGTACCTAATATACAATAGAAAGGAAACCATAGGTAGGACATAAATTCTGTCTTTTTAGGTTTAACTTTGTAGTTTTCTTCTGTTGGCAGAGTTGTGATTTTGCTGAGAATTTTGTTGATATTTTCTTCTCTGTCAGCAGGTATAAGCAAACTTCTATCACCTTTTTGTGCACCACTGCCTATTGTTTGAATGTAGGCACTTTTTAGACGAAGAAGTAACATCAGTACACTTTGCTTTATTTGAATTGCATTTAACTTTTCCGTAGTTGTAACAAATTCATATCTGTTCAGTAATCCTCTTGAAATGTGGATTATGTTATTCTTTATCTTTGTTGAGAAAAACGCATTGCTTGAAAGCTGATACACATAGGCAATACCCCAACAAATTATCAGTAATGTTGCAAGACCGGATACAGCAGGAGGTACACCAATCTTAATAATGTAAGAAGAAATATCCAGCCTATTTACAAAATAGTTTTTAAAAATATCCACAACAATATCGGAAGTTTTGTATAGGACAGGTGCTATAATAAGCAAACCTGTAAGTGCGTTACTCCATGTTGCAGCCATTAGAATTATTCTAAGGAAACCACCTTTATACTTTAGGTCAACATCTTCTTTGCCGAAAATCTCAGCCTTTAGTGCAAGGTCGTTCTTTTTACTTAGAAAAAGATTGTAGTCACCTTTAGCAGTATAAGAACCGGGTGTGTTTATAATAACCTTCCTTGCTCTGAAAATTCTGTACGTAAATGCCCTTTCAACATAAACAGACTGAATACAGTTGTAGGGAATATCAGCTCTTTTCTTAAAGAAAAATCCTTTCTTTGTATAGACACTTTTCTCTTTCTCTAGGTACATTGTACTTCTGTATTCAAGAATAATATACGCAAATAGAAAAACAACACACAAAGCAGAAATAGAAAAGTTAGTGATAAAAGCAGCAGTTGTTGTTGGCTTATACAAAAGGTTTTGTAGTACAGGAACAACAAGCAAAGGAAATAGCCTTGTTAAATCATATAAAATTGTATAGAAGTGAGCTTTCTTGTATAGCTTACTGTTCCTAAATTTCACAACAATATCCTTTCTTTATTCTTTGTATGACCTAAATAATCTTCCTAAGTCGGCATCAACCTGACTGACATAAGCAGTAGCACCTGCAGTATGGAATGCTACAGTATAAACCTTGAAAAGTCTTTGTACCGGTGTTTGGATAAGTTCAACATACTGAATTTTCTTTGCCATTATGTTCATTCTTTTTCTCATCAATATACCTTTGGTTATGGTGATACCGTCTTTCCTTACAACAAGTGTTGTAACATGATAAACAAGAGGTACGGCAATAAGGTATATAATTAAGAATGTTAACAAATCCACTCCGGCAACAATAAAAGCTATTAAAGGTGAAAAAATATATATGCCACCACTAATAAATGCAAAAAGTAAACAAATCATAGCACATCTTGTGCGCCAAACTTTCTTTGCATTTTTGGATAATTTTCGTTTCATTAGTTACTCCCAATAAAAAATATATGTATAATCATTATATATAAAATGAAACGACTTGACAAGTTGATATTTTTAAAGTAGAATATTATACAGAAAACCAAGGCTTTTTCTAAATAATTTAATGATACTAAAAGTAATGATCAGGAGAAGTAAGTAGCAAAATTTTTTCAGAGAGTTGTCGGATGGTGCAAGGCAATATGATTGGCTGGTGAAAGTAACCTGTGAACTTAACATTCCAAAGGGAAACTCAGTAGAGTGTTACGGTAGTTCTCCGTTAACAGAACAGCATTCGGTTGTTGCCTGATGTGTAAGGCTTATTTTTATAAGCGAAGTAGAGTGGTACCACGGGGTTTATTAGCTTCGTCTCTTATGAGACGGGGTGTTTTTTTATTTACGGAACTTTTAGTTATTTTGAAAAATAAAGAGATAGGGGAAAAGAATATGCAATTAACAGGTGCAGAAATTATATGCGAATGTTTACTTGAACAGGGTGTTGACACAGTATTTGGTTATCCCGGTGGTGCAGCACTAAATACATATGATGCTCTTTACAAGTATAGCGACAAAATCACTCATATCCTAACTGCTCATGAACAGGGTGCTGCTCATGCTGCTGATGGTTATGCTCGTTCAACCGGCAAGGTTGGTGTTGTATTTTCAACATCAGGTCCTGGGGCTACTAACCTTGTAACAGGTATTGCAACTGCGAATATCGACTCAATTCCTATGGTTGCTATCTGTGGTAATGTACAGAGAGATTTACTTGGCAGAGATGCTTTTCAGGAAGTTAATATTTCAGAAGTTGTTAAGCCAATTACAAAGGCTTCTTTCCTAGTAATGGAAATGGAGGACTTAGCTCCAACAATCCGTAAGGCTTTTGAAATTGCTCAAAGTGGCAGAAAAGGTCCTGTTCTTATTGATGTACCTAAGGATATTACTGCTATGAAGTGTGAATACACTCCAAAGGAAAAGTTCGTTCCTAATAATGAGTTTAAGGCTCAGGATGATGCAATTAAAGAAGTACAAGAAATTCTAAGAAATGCTAAAAGACCAATGATTTATGCCGGTGGTGGTATTATTTCTGCAAATGCTTGTGATGAATTTGTTAAGTTTGCAGAGAGAATTGACGCTCCTGTATGTTGTTCACTAATGGCACTAGGTTGTATGCCTGCCGACCATCCACTATTTGTTGGTAATATCGGTATGCATGGTGGTTACGAAACAGGTATGGCAACAGATAATGCTGATGTTATTATCGCTTGTGGTGCAAGATTTTCTGACAGAGTTGCAGGGGATAGAGAAAAGTTTGGTCAACAAGCTACTATTATTCAGCTTGATATTGATGCTCACGAAATTCACAAAAATGTTAAGGTTGACAACTGGGTTATCGGCGACTTAAAGGATACACTTGTTAAGGTTGTTGATGGATTAGAACAGAAGAGCAATCCTACTTGGACTGAACAGATTATGGATTGGAAGAAGAAAATCACTATCAGCGATATTAACAAAGAAGGTTACTGCCATCCATATCAGATTCTTGACGAAATTAACAAGATTAAGTCTAGAGAAGACATTGTTGCAACTGATGTTGGTCAGCACCAAATGTGGGTTGCACAGAGAACAGATTTCTTTGAACCAAGAACATTCCTAACATCAGGTGGTTTAGGTACAATGGGCTTTGGTATGGGTGCTGCTATCGGTGCTAGTATGGGAAATATGGACAAGAGAGTTTTCTTAGTAACAGGTGACGGTTCTTTCCATATGAACATTAATGAACTTGTAACAATGAAGTCATATAACATTCCTGTTGTAGTTGTTGTTATGAACAACTCAGTTCTTGGTATGGTTCGTCAATGGCAAAAGCTATTCTACGGTTGCAGATTCTCAAACACAGACCCACACAGAGCAACTGACTTTGTAAAGGTTGCCCAGGGTTACGGCATTAAGGGCTTAAGAATTACTAAGCCTGAGGAAATTCATAATGTGCTAAAGAAGGCATATGATATGAATGAACCTGTAGTTGTTGATTGTGTAATCAGCCCTGATGAAAATGTATTACCAATGATTCCTCCGGGAAAAACAGTAAACGAAATTGTTACTTCAATGGATTAATTAAATATAAATTTATTATTAGCAAAGGTGCTTGTCTTATGATAAGCACCTTTCTGTCATTTTGTCATAAATTAAATTTGTTATTCATATAGAATTAATAGGAATTTATCTTGCTAAAGTTAAAAAGTTGTGATAAAATGAAAGATATACATATAAAAAATTAGATTATTATACCATTTTAAAGGATGTGATTTTCATGGGTAAATATAGCGACCTTACTCCTGAAATTATAGAACTAAGTAAAATTTGTTGCAAAAACAGTCTTATTGACCCTAGCAACTATGATAAGTATGATGTTAAGAGAGGACTTAGAGACTCTAACGGTAAAGGTGTTCTTACAGGTTTAACAGAAATCTCAGAAGTTAACTCTGTTATTGAAGATGAAAACGGAAACAGAACTCCTATTCCCGGTGAACTTTTCTACAGAGGTTATAGCATTGAGGACTTAGTAAATGGCTTTATCCATGATAAGCATTATGGATTTGAAGAAGTTTCTTATTTGCTACTGATGGGGGATTTGCCTAACCAAGAACAGTTTGAAGAATTTAATCAGCTACTTGGTTACTACAGAACTTTGCCTGATACATTTGTTCGTGACATTATTATGAAAGCTCCATCAAGAAATATTATGAATGCTTTGTCTAAGGAAGTACTTACACTTTACAGTTATGACGAAAAAGCAGAGGACACTTCTGTTCCTAATGTACTTCGTCAATGTATTCAGTTAATTGCACTTTTACCTGTACTTGCAGTATATAGCTATCAGGCATTTAACTATTTCCACAACAAGCAGAGTTTGTTTATCCATTCACCACAGCCTCACCTATCTACAGCAGAAAATATTTTGTATATGCTACGACCTGACAGTCAATATACAAAGTTAGAGGCTAAGCTACTTGATATGGCACTTGTTCTTCATGCAGAACATGGTGGTGGTAACAACTCAACCTTCACAACTCATGTTGTAACATCATCAGGTACAGATACATATGCAGCTATTGCAGCAGCACTTTGTTCTCTAAAAGGTCCTAAGCATGGTGGTGCAAACATTAAGGTTGTAAAAATGTTTAACCATATTAAAAGACATGTAACAGACTATAACGATAAAGAACAGATTCGTGACTATCTAATCAAAATTCTTAACAAAGAAGCATTTGATAAGTCAGGTCTTATCTATGGTATGGGTCACGCTATTTATACAATTTCCGATCCAAGAGCAAGAGTGTTTAAGGGCTTTGTTAAGTCACTCTCTGAAGAAAAAGGCAGACAGGCAGAGTATCAGCTATATAATAATGTTGAAGAAATTGCAGCAGAACTGATTATGCAGAGAAGAAAGACAGATAAGAAGATTTCTGCTAATGTTGACTTTTACAGTGGCTTTGTTTACAGTATGCTTGACTTACCTACAAAGTTGTATACTCCACTTTTCGCTATTGCCAGAGTTAGTGGTTGGTCTGCTCACAGACTGGAAGAACTTGTAAACCCAAGTAAGATTATTCGTCCTGCATATCAGAATGTTCACGATAGACAGAACTATGTTCCTATGGACGAAAGAGATTAAAATACAAATTAATCAATGCATAAAGAAAAGGTGTTGCATTTGCAACACCTTTTTTATGTTTATATTATAAAATTACTTGTTTCTTTTCTTGTAAAGTTCAAGTCCCTCTTTACCGGTAATATGTTCCGGTGTAATCTCAACCATAGCCATTGTTTTAATGTCAGAATTAATGTTGAACATTCTGTTTTCTTCTGTGTCTGTTGGATGGAATTTCTTTGCAAAGTCATAAATAACTTTTTTGATTTTTTCTTTATCATCCATAATCTTTGCATTACCGAAAACAACAACACTTTCATAAGCAGTTGTATATTTCTCAGGAATAATCTTATCTTGAGAAATTACACAGAAACTTACCTTTGAGTTGTTCTTTATACTGTCAAATTTGTGACCTTCACTTGCACCGTGAAAATAAATTTTGCCATTATAAAACATATAGTTAAGTGGTACGGTATATGGATAACCACTATCCCCGTTAACTGCTAAAATTCCTGTTTTGCCATTTTCGAGAATAGCAATAGCCTCGTTATCAGGAATTTGTTGCTTTTTTCTTCGCATTTCTCTAAACATAATAACCTCTATTATTCGTAATTCCTGACTAAGCTGATAACTGTACCCAGCAGTACAACCTCATCAACAATAATCGGTTCAAAAAGTTCATTTTCAGGTTGAAGTCTGTAGTGACCGTTTTCCTTATAAAATCTTTTGCAAGTTGCCTCATCTTCAATAAGCGCAATTACAATGTCACCATTATTTGCTACAGGTGTTCTATGTACAATAACAATGTCACCGTCAAGAATACCGGCATTAATCATAGATTCACCGTCAATTCTTAGGGCAAAAAGCTCTCTGCCTCTTTTTAGGTTCTCTGTTACAGGTACATATCCCTCAATATCTTCAACTGCTAAGACCGGTAAACCGGCAGTAACTCTACCCATAATAGGAATTTGGTTTACCTTTTCTTCACCGGCAATTCTAATACTACGGTTAAGACCTTTATCTCTTTCGATTAAGCCCTTTTCTTCAAGGGATTTTAGGTGAAGATGTACTGTTGAAGTAGATTTTAGTCCTGTGTGTTCACAAATCTCTCTAACAGATGGCACTCTGCCTTCTGCACTACATTCTTTTATATAGTCAAAAACTTTTTGCTGACTTTTTGTTAGTGGTTTCATAGTAATCACCTCACAACTGTTTTACATATTGTAACATATAATTATAGAAAAATCAAACAAATGTTTGATTAATTCTAGTCAAAGTCCCATTATTTGTACTTATCTCACTTTAGTGCAGATAAAAATTTATCTTTGTTGCTATTTTTTACAGCAATGTAGAAAGAAACATTAACTTATTTGTCAAGTATAGGGATAAAAACTCTCCCATCAGGATAAGAAAATTCACTAAAGAAGCTAGGTACAGATTACCTTGACTTATATCTAATTCATCAACCAATGGGTGACTATTACGGTGCTTATAAAGCTATGGAAGAAATGTATAAAGAGGGTAATCTAAAGGCTATCGGTGAAAAGTATGGCAAAACTCCTGCACAGGTTGCTCTTCGTTGGAATATCCAAGGAGGTGTTGTAGTTATTCCTAAGTCTACTCATAAAGAAAGAATGGAACAGAACTTTGATGTATTTGACTTTGAACTTTCAGATGAAGATATAAATGAAATCGGTAAGTTGGATTTAGGTCATAGTGAAATTGTTGACCACACTAACCCTGACTTTATTAAAATGATTCACAACCTAAAAGTTCACCAATAATTTGTTATGTGAATTTATGTACATTTATAATTAGAATGTACATAATAGATAACTAAAAGGTGAAAAACAAAGTGAGTTTTCACACAACCAACAAAAACCTTTCAGTTTTCTATAACAACAAAACTGATTTTTGGGTATATAATATAGGAGTACTAAAGAAATGGAGCCGCAACCATTTCAGTACATTGTTCTACCCTCCTCAATGTTAATCCACAAAAAGATTTACATTGTACCCCTCATTTTAATGAAAACAAAGCACCGAGCTATCCACAAGGCTCGGTGCTTTGCTGTGTAATACAGTATAATTCAGTAGAACAAATTCAGGTAAAAATAAGTTAAAAGTATTGTGACTTCTTGACTTTATGCACTTTTGGTGCTAAATTGATATAAGAAAATATTGGAGGTGAAGTTAATGGACAGTTGTGATAGTTTTGGTGGGTGTATTGTTTATGGTGATATGGAAGTTAAAGATGTAGCACTGTCTGTTGATTTCGATAGTTTACTTTAATTTAATATTATTCTGTACCACCGTATTTATCCTAATACTACGCAACGATAATTTGTGAAACTGCTATGGATAGTGGTGGTATTTTTATGCCTATTTTTAGGTAGTAGGAGGTAATATTAATGAATAAAGTAACTAAACCAATGTATTCCGATGAAGTACTAAAGATTTTCAGAAGTAATCTTCCTAAGGAAGAATTAATAGAAAAAATTTCTGATTACCATATGGGTGATATTGCCGATGCATTTGAGAAAATGATACCGGAAGAAAGAAAGTCATTATACCCTGTGTTAGGTGTTGAAATGGTAGCTGAGATATTCTCTTATATTGAGGACTCAGAAGAATATATCAAAGAAATTAATTCCGATAAAGTAGCTAACTTGATTTCAGAAATGGACTCAGATGACGCTGTTGATATTCTGGAAAAGCTAAGTGATACTGACAGAAAGAGAATTGTTGCTTTACTTGATAATGATGCAAAACAAGATGTTAGTATGATTTTGTCATATGAAGATGATGAAATTGGTAGTGAGATGACAACTAACTATATTGTTGTAAAGAAAAATCTTACTATTAAAGAGGCTACCCATCAGCTAATTACTCAAGCAGGAGAAAATGACAACATTAATACTATATATGTTGTTGATGATAAAGATAGTTTTTACGGTGCTATTGACTTAAAGGACTTGATTGTTGCAAGGGAATATCAATCCCTTGATGAATTGATTATAAAGTCCTATCCATATGTAAAGGCTAATGAAAAAATAGTTGATTGTATTGAGCAACTAAAGGACTATGCAGAAGACTCAATTCCTGTACTTGATGACAACAAGCATATCCTAGGTGTAATTACTGCCCATGATATTGTTGAAGTTGTTGATGAAGAACTTGGTGAAGATTATGCAAAGCTAGGTGGTTTGACTGCTGAAGAAGATTTAAACGAAACAACCTTGCAAAGTACAAAGAAAAGATTGCCTTGGCTGATAATCTTGTTATTCTTAGGAATGGGTGTTTCTTCAGTTGTTGGTATGTTTGAAACAGTTGTTGCAGTTATTCCTATTGTAATATGTTTTCAATCACTAATCCTTGATATGGCAGGTAATGTAGGTACACAGTCACTGGCTGTTACAATTCGTGTGCTTATGGATGAAAACTTAAAAGCATCTGATAAAGTTAAGCTGATGTTTAAGGAAGTAAGAGTAGGTTTTTCTAATGGTCTTTTACTTGGAACTATGTCATTTATTTTTGTAGGATTGTATATTTTCTTGTTTAAAGGTAATACATTCGGATATTCTTTCTTAGTATCCGGTTGTGTTGGATTTTCACTTTTAGCCTCAATGGTTATTTCAAGTTTGGTAGGTACTTTAGTGCCTATGTTCTTTAGCAAGATTAAGGTTGACCCTGCAGTAGCCTCAGGTCCACTGATTACAACAATAAATGACCTTGTTGCAGTAGTAACTTACTACGGTATGGTATGGATATTCTTAATTGATATTTTTAAGTTAGCATAGTAAATAGATTTTCTCATAGTTTTCACATAACTGACAGATATATTTCAAATTATTATAACAGTAAAAACAAATTGTAATGTTACACTATAACTGTACTAAAGAAATGGAACCGCAACCATTTCAGTATATTGTTCTACCCTCCTCAATGTAATCAATAAGATTTACATTGTACCCCTCATTTTTAATGAAAGACACAAAGCACTGAGTTATCCACAAGCTCAGTGCTTTGTTATTTTTACAGAAAAGTTTTTCTAATACTTTTCACATAAATTACAAGTATATTTCAACTATTTGTAAAGTGGAAAACATATTGACTTTATATACTATAAGCGTACTAAAGAGATACAGAGCTTTAGATACATTGTTTTAACTCCTCAAATAAAACATTGAAAAACCCCTCATTTTTTCATTAAGTCAAAAACACCGAACATTAGGTTCGGTGTTTTGCCTTTTGTAATGTGTTTTTTCTTTTCACACAAAACACATTTATAATTCAACCGTTACTAACAGTAATAACAAAGTGGTGCTTTATACTATAACCAAGTTAGAAAAATATAGAAATTAATTAACTTATTATATAGTAAAAATTGTAAAGGAGATTATTATGGCTTATTTAACAGAGAAGAATATAGAAACTATTGCATATAGTATTGTACAGCAGTATATGAATGTTTATAACATTAGTAGTAATGAAGTCTTTAAGGTTAGCCCTGAGAATGTAGCAAATATGCTGGGTATTAAGATTGAGTATGTTGACTTTAACGATAAAAAGGTTCTGGGCAAAGTTACTTTGGGTGATGTGAAGGACAAGATAGGTGAAAGAGAAGTAACCATTAATAACCAAACTGTTTATGTGAATAAACAGTTGCTAAAGGGCAGTAGTGGTCAAAAAAACTTTGTAACAATGTGTGGGATTTCTTTCTTAATTCTTAACAACATCAACAGTGACCTTTATGGTGAAAAGTACCGTAAAAAGCCTATTACTTTAAGGGATGCACCAAGCAATGATATTATTGAAGGTATCACTTCTACTTTAGCATTAGAAATATTGATGCCAAAAGAAACTATCAATTTAGTTTTTAACAAGGTTTATGGTGTTGATAAACTGAATGTTATCAATCCTGTTGTGGATAAAAGTAACTTTACAAAGTTTAACGCAATGGCTGATATGTTCGGTGTAACTAAAGAGATTTTGGCTATCAGACTACAGAAGATGGGTAAGCTGACCGAATATCAGTTTTGTGGTTATGAAAACTTGTTGCAACTGCTTATGGCGTTGAAGAACTACCATTGCAAGGCTTAGTTTGTGAACAAAATATAGATTTACTATGAATAAATTTACTATTATAAATCTTTAGTGAATTTGTTATAAAAACTTTTAACTTTTTTCAAAAAAACCATTGACATTTTATATTTATGTGGTATTATTTAATTGAAGAAGAAAAGAAATAGTAAACAAGATATAAACATTCTAGAGTGTTATTATATAAGCGTACAGTGTATTACAAGGAGGTATTACCGATGTACCACGGGATTATAGTTCTTGCCGTAGTTTTGGTTTTAATGACTTTACTTTTAGCTACATGTGTTGGGATTGTATTATATATGAATAGATCTAGCAAACCAACAATTAGCAAATCAGATAACGATAATGTTAAGAAGAAACAACCAATTCCCGACATTGAAAACCTTGATATGGTGGCTTTGTTCGGTAAAAAAGCCTAATTTTATCAAGTAAATTACAATTGAATATTTAAAAAATTGAACTTAATTGTTCAAAACATCTACACAAATAAAATTAAATTAATTAATACGAAAAATTAATTAAGAATTTGTTTTAACTTTTATTATAATTCCATTGTCACATATGTGATAAATATAGGTGGCTTACTAAGATGTAATACTTACGGATAAAATTTTTATTTTAATTTGGAAGGACATAAGGAACATACCCAATAAGGTATGTTCCTTTTTGTGTTCCTATATATTTTTACAAAAAGTATTTGACAAATATCTTTTTTAATGATATTATAATTGCAAATCAAACAGGGGAGCTACAAAAGTGGCTGAGAGTAAGGTGTGTGCCTTAGACCCTTAACCTGATTCGGATAATGCCGGCGTAGGGAGCTTTAAGATAGGATTTTTATGGCACTGTGCGTCTGCATAGTGCTTTTTTATTTGAGGAGAAACAATAATGGAAAAGAGAAAAAAGACTATCTTAAGATTGTGTGAAAGTGCTATTATGATTGCACTTGCTACTGTGTTAAGTATGATTAAGTTTGCAAACCTACCTTTTGGTGGCAGTGTAACACTTTGCAGTATGTTACCACTTGTACTGATTGCTTACCGTTATAAGTGGAAGTGGGGAGTACTTACCGGTGTTGTTTATGGACTGGTACAAATGGTATTTGGAGCAAACAACCTTTCTTACGGTACATCAGCTTTAGCAGTTATACTGATTATTTTGTTTGATTACCTTGTAGCTTTTGGTGTAATTGGTTTTGCCGGTGTGTTTAGAGATAAATTCCACAACCAACCACTTGAAATTGCTTTAGGTGCATTTCTTGCTTGTGCATTAAGATATATCTGTCACTTTATTTCAGGTTGGGCAGTATGGAAAATGTGGGCACCTGAGGGACAACCTGCTTGGTTATATTCCGTAACATACAACGCAACATATATGGTATCTGAAACTATTGTAACAATTGTTGTTGCTGTATTAATTGCACTTGTACTTGACTTTAGGAAGGACACAGTTGGTGCATTAAAGAGAGCATAAGTATTTAACATATATCTACTATTACAGCAAAAAAGCCTAGGGAATAAAACCCTAGGCTTTTTGCTGTATATAATGTTGTGAATTAGTCTGAATCAAGTTTAAGAACTGCCATAAATGCTTCCTGTGGAACTTCAACAGAACCAAGCTGACGCATTCTCTTCTTACCTTCTTTTTGCTTTTCAAGTAGTTTCTTCTTACGAGTAATGTCACCACCGTAACATTTAGCAAGAACATCTTTACGCATAGCTTTAACAGTTTCTCTGGCAATAATCTTACCACCGATACAAGCCTGAATTGGCACTTCAAATAACTGTCTTGGAATTTTTTCCTTTAGCTTTTCTGCCATTTTTCTTGCTCTGCCATATGCTTTATCTGCGTGAATAATAAATGAAAGTGCATCAATTACTTCACCGTTTAGCATAATGTCAAGTTTAACCAGCTGACTTTCTCTGTAATCCTTTAGTTCATAGTCAAAGGATGCATAACCTCTTGTTCTGCTTTTTAGTGTGTCAAAGAAATCATAAATAATTTCAGCAAGTGGCATTTCATAGTGAATATCAACTCTATCTGAGTCAATATAATCCATACCCACAAAGATACCTCGTCTATCCTGACAAAGCTCCATAATGTTACCTACATATTCTGATGGTGCATAAATATGAGCATCAGTCATAGGTTCTTCAGCCTTTGCAATAAGTGCAGGGTCAGGGTAATTAGTAGGGTTACTAATCATTTCAACAGTACCGTCAGTTTTTGTAATTCTGTAACTAACTGATGGTGCAGTTGTAATAAGGTCAAGGTTGTATTCTCTTTCAAGTCTTTCTTGGATAATTTCCATATGAAGCAGACCTAAGAAACCACATCTAAAACCAAAGCCTAAAGCAACAGAAGTTTCTGCATCAAATGTTAGTGATGCGTCATTTAGCTTTAGCTTTTCCAAAGCATCTCGTAAGTCACCGTACTTTGCACCGTCAGCAGGATAGATACCACAGAATACCATTGACTGTGCTGCTCTGTAACCCGGTAAAGGTTCTTCTGCCGGATTAGATACAAGAGTAACTGTATCACCAACTTGTGCATCCTGTAGACTTTTGATAGATGCTGCAATATAACCAACTTCACCGGCATAAAGACCATCTCTCTGCTCAAGAGAGGTTGCTCTCATATAGCCACATTCAACAACTTGAAATGTACTGCCTGTTGCCATTAGCTTAAATTCATCACCCGGGTGAATCTGACCGTCTTTAACTCTAACATAAATAATAACACCCTTGTAGCTATCGTAGTAACTATCAAAGATTAATGCCCTTAGTGGGTCGTTGTAGTCACCTGTAGGGGCAGGTACATCACTTACAATTCTTTCCATAACATCGTGAATGTTAAGTCCTGTCTTTGCTGATACACAAGGACAACCCTCTGCCGGAATACCGATAACATCTTCGATTTCTTTAATTACTCTGTCAGGGTCGGCACTTGGTAGGTCGATTTTGTTAACAACCGGTACAATCTCAAGACCACCGTCAACTGCAAGATATGTGTTAGCAAGGGTTTGAGCCTCAATACCCTGACTGGCATCAACTACAAGCACAGCACCTTCACAAGCTGCAAGTGAACGAGATACTTCATAGTTAAAGTCAACATGACCCGGAGTGTCAATTAAGTTGAATTGATAAGTTTCACCATCATCTGCTTTGTACAGTAGTGTTACTGCGTGAGCCTTAATGGTGATACCTCTTTCTCTTTCAAGATCCATATCGTCAAGAATTTGGTCTTCCATTTCTCTCTTTGCAACTGATTCTGTCTGTTCAAGAATACGGTCGGCAAGTGTGGATTTACCATGGTCGATATGAGCAATTATGCTGAAATTTCTAATTTTGTCTTGTGGAAATGACATATAATCACCTTTATATTAAAACTTTCTTTTTTATTTACTATCCATATCATTATAACATATAAAAAATTGCCCGACAAGATGTCAGGCAACTTCTTTAGATTTTATTTTAAATCTGTGTAAATGTAGTGAGAAATATCTTTCCTTGTGTCTTTCCAACTGTTCATTTGGATAATCCATGCACCTGCATCTGTAGTGCCATCTGTCCAACCTGAAGTTTCTTCCGGATAACACTTATCACTGGTTTTGTAGGTGAAGAACTTGTAACTGTATTTGATTAGCCAGTTTAAATCATTCTTGCTTAAATCAGTTAGGATGTATTTCTTTAGCTTGTTTGTAATAGCTTTGATTTCCTTAACGGAAGAATTTTTGTATGACTCAATAAGACCCATTAACATTCTTCTTTGACGAGATGTTCTTGTAAAGTCTGAACCTGAGAACTGCTCTGAACCTCTGTCACGACAGAACCAAAGTGCCTGTTGACCGTTTAATTTCTGTGAACCATCCTTAACCTGTACTTCGCCGTAAGTACCGGCCTGACCGTTCTTGTTTAACTGCCAGTTAATGTAACCACATTCATCCTGATCAAGCTGAACATTAACACCACCAAGGGCATCTACAATATCTTTAAACTTGCCAAAGCCTACTGAAATGTAGTTGTCAATCTTGATACCATAATTCTTTTCAATAGTTTTTACTGCTAACTGTGGACCACCATAAGCAAATGCAGCATTTAGCTTATCTTTGTTGTAGCCGTCAATATCAACATAAGTGTCACGCATAAATGAACTAAACTTGATTTCCTTGTTGTTGCTGTCAATAGATACAAGAATCATTGAGTCTGAACGGCTAGTGCCATTGTCAGGTGCATCAGTACCTAGCAGAATAATATTCTTAACTGCAGGGTTAGTGTAGCACTTAACACCATCAACTTTTACGGTAGTAGTTTTACCTTTCTTGATATCAAGACCTGTTGTATCGAACTTACCGTTGTGCCAACCGTTTTTACTGTCAAATGTGTAGTTTAAGTACAGTTTGCCTGACATATCGGAATTGCTGATTTTAAAAGTGAATTTATCTGTTTTCTTTGGTAGGTCTGTAGTATGAGAATCTAGTTTTGCATTTTTGTAAGTTTTGTTTACAACTTCCTTTGCATAATCCTCAGGAAAACCACCTACAGCAGTATATTCAATATTTTTTAAGTCATAGCTTATGGAATCAAGTTTATAAGACTCTTTAGAGTCCTTTTCTTTAGTGTATTTTAGGTCAACAGGAAAGCCCTTAACTTCATAAGTATCATTTGTTAAATCAGCCTTTGCAGTTAGAGAAAGTTCCTCATCACCTGAATTTGCTTTGTTTTTGTCATAGTCAATGCTTTCAACTTTAAAGTCGAAGTTAAAGCCACTAATCTTTTGACTTGTTAAGCCTTTATCATTCTGTAAATCCTTTACCATTCTTGACTCGCTAAGTGACATAGGATTTCTCAATACAAAATAAAGTGTTACTGCAATAGCTGCAACAACCACAACCCCTAGAATAGAGAAAAGTATTATTTTAGATTTTTTACCCATATTATCAAATTACCCTCCTTGAATTTTAGCAAAATTCCATAATGGAATTATACCACTATACAATATATAATATCAATACTTGTTACAACATTGATATATAAATGTGCTTATTATTATATGTATGTAAAAAGTAATAAAAAAATCAGCCCTAAGGGCTGATAGTTAATTTATTCTGTAATTGCTTTTACAATTTCTTCAAAGTGCATTGAATGACTGGCTTTAATAAGAATTGCATCATTGGTTTTTAAAATGTTTGGTAATTCTTTAATCAAACTTTCGTTATTATCAAAGTGATAACCCTTAGTATTCTTTAGCTGACTTTGCATTTCTTTTGCTAAGTCACCAACTGTAATCAGCACATCAATCTTACATTCTTCAGCTTTAGCACCAACTTCCTTGTGTAAAGCAATTTCGTCCTTGCCAAGTTCCTTCATATCACCAAGAATACATACTTTTCTAGGGTTGCTAAAGTTAGCAATTGTGTCAATAGATGCTTTAGTAGAAGTAGGGTTAGCGTTGTAACAGTCATCAATTACTGTGTATTTGTCAGTTTTGATAACATTGTTTCTGCCACCGATTGTACTGTAGCTTTCGATACCTCTGACAATTTCTTCATCAGTCATTCCAAGGTATTTACCGATAGCAACTGAAGCCATTGCATTTGCTACCATATGGTTACCGATAGCAGGTACAGTAACAGGAATACTTTTGCCATCAAAATGCAGATTACACTTGATACCCTTTTCACTGTTGTTTTCTATAATTTCACCATAGTATTTGTTGGTGTCATTTAGACCGTAGAAAGTAGGGACAATGCCTTTGAACTCTTTAACGGTACTTAACTTGTCATCATCACCACACAAGAAGATTTTGCCGTCTTTCTGCATATTTTTAAACATTTCTGTTTTAGCCTTTAGTACACCGGCTCTGTCACCTAAATTTTCTAGGTGACAACAACCAATGTTAGTGATAACACAAATGTTAGGCTTAACTATTTTGGAAAGTCTGGTCATTTCACCAAAGTCGGAAATACCCATTTCAATAATAGCTACTTCTGTATCTTCTTCCATAGCAAATAGTGTAAGTGGTACACCAAGTTCATTGTTAAAGTTACCTTGTGTTTTGTGTACCTTAAATTTTTCCTTTAATACTGATGCCAACATTTCCTTAGTGGAAGTTTTACCAACACTACCTGTTACACCAATGAAAGGAATTGTGAAAAGACTTCTGTAGTATTCTGCAATATCCTTAACTGCTTGTAATGTGCTTTCAACTACAATCTGTGGAATATCACAATCTACTTTTTCTTCAACTAATGCACAAACTGCACCTTGACTGTATGTCATAGGCACAAACTTGTGACCATCAACCTTTTCACCTTTAATAGCAACAAACATAGAATTTTCTTTTGCTTGTCTTGAGTCAGTAACAATAGAAGTTACCTTAGTATTTAGATTTTCTTCTGCACCGATAAAGTTACCGTTACAGCTATCCATTATTTCTTTTATAGTTATAGCTTTCATATTACTTATACTTCTTTAATGATACTTCAATAATCTGTTCGCATAGGTCTTCGTAATTTGTACCGAGAACTAATGCTTCCTGTGGTAGTAGGCTTGTAGGTGTCATACCGGGTAGTGAGTTAGCCTCCAAACAGTATGTATTGTTATCCTTATCTAGTAGGAAGTCAATTCTTGCATAAGAGTCAAGGTTAAGTGCCTTGAATGCCTTTTCAGCTTCACTTTGCATTTTCTTTGTAACTTCTTCTGATAATTCGGCAGGACATACATCCTTAGTTTTACCTGCCTGATACTTGTTTACATAATCATAGAAACCACTTTCAGGGATAATTTCAATAATAGGAAGTGCTTTGCCTTCAATTAAACCGATAGAAAATTCTCTACCTTTAATATATTCTTCAACAACAACTTCATCTTCCCAAGCAAAAGCCTCATCCATTGCTTTGTCAAAGTCTTTCTTGTCCTCAACAATAGAAACACCAACAGAAGAACCACCGTTACAAGGTTTTACAACACAAGGGAAGTTGTTCCACTTATCAATTGCACCGTTTTCCTTGTCAGCAGGAGTGAAAATTTCACCCTCAGGAACAGAAACTCTGTTTTGCTTTAGAACACTTTTTGTAACACCCTTGTTCATTGCAATTGCACAACCAAGGTAGTTAGGACCTGTATATTTAATTCCAAGCATATCAAGTGTAGCTTGAATTTGACCATTCTCGCCAACACCACCATGTAAAGCTAAGAATGTAATATCTGCTTTTCTGCAAATATCAGCAACATTGTCACCTAGGAAACAGTCACTCTGATTCTTTCTTGATGCCTTAACAGCCTTTAAATCAGGTACAAGTTCATCAACAGTTATATCGCCGGCAAATGAATAGTTGTTTTCAAATAGTTCATCAATATCACAAGGTGATTCCTCGTAACCCATAAATACATCAAGAAGAACAACATTGTGACCTTTCTTTCTTAATGCGTTATATACTTGCTTACCGGAAACTATGGATACATTTCTTTCGCTACATAGTCCACCGGCTAATACTACAATTTTCATTTCTTACTCTCCTATATATCTTAGGCTAAATTTTAATACCGTTTTATTATAATACATTTAATATGAAAATTCAATTGACATATATACAAAGTAAAGTTTGATTTAAAGTTCTTATTTATACAATGTGGGAAATCCACAACTTGCATTAATATTGTATAGAAGAATTAATAGGTCAGTATTTATGGGGTTTATAATTAAACTGTTCAATTATATAAATGAATGTTAAATAATTGTTAGCTTTTTGTTTTCCAACATTTAATCTGTGCAAAACAAAAAATAAAAGGTAGAATGTGGGAAATCCAAATTAGCAAATGTAGGTAATATAGGGGTAAGCTTATTAACAATTAATTCATTAACAGAATTATATATAGTCATAATAGTATAAAAATAGTTAGGTATGTGGAAATTATTATATTTATATTGGCACAATGCACAAACGAAAGAGTCTTTTGTTGTACAAGTCTACAAAAGTCCAAAAAAAAGAAAATAATGCTTGAAATCAACAAATAGTAGGTGTATTATATAGGTGTCAAATAAATAAAGCCCTTCGATAAAGGGCAAAAAATTAATTCATAAAGGAGATTTATTTATGCATGCTTTAAAAAGATTCGGAACAGCATTTGGTGGCTACAAGATGATGGAAAACTATCCGGAACCAGAATGTGGTCCAGACGACATTATCCTTGAGATCAAGGCAGCAGCAATTTGTGGTGCTGACATGAAACACTGGGGTGTTGACAACGGTTATGATGATACAAACTGTGAAGGTCAACAGCAGTCAGTTCGTGGTCATGAATTCGCAGGTGAAATCGTAAAGGTTGGCGAAAACGTAAAAGACTGGCACGTAGGTCAGAGAGTTGTATCAGACAACAGTGCTCATGTTTGTGGTGTTTGTCCGGCTTGTGAACAGGGTGACTTCCTATGTTGTGAACACAAGGTTAACCTTGGTCTAGACAACAACACATGGGGTGGCGGTTTCTCAAAGTACTGTAAAGTACCAGGTGAAATCCTAGCAATTCACAAACACGCAATTTGGGAAATCCCAGAAGGTGTTAAGTATGAAGAAGCAGCAGTTCTTGATCCTATCTGTAATGCTTACAAGGCAGTTGCTCAGCAGTCTCACCTAATTCCTGGTCAGGACGTTGTAGTATTCGGTACAGGTCCACTTGGTCTATTCTCAGTACAGATTGCAAAGCTAATGGGTGCTGTAAACATTGTTATGGTTGGTCTTGACGATGATGTAGAAGTTAGATTCCCTGTTGCTATGGAACTTGGTGCTACACATTGTGTTAACGGTTCTAAGGAAGATGTTGTTGCTAGATGTACAGAAATCTGTGGCAGAGATAACCTAGGTTTAGTTATTGAATGTTCAGGTGCTAATGTAGCTCTTAAGCAGGCACTTGAAATGACAAGACCAAACGCAGAAATCGTTAGAGTTGGTATGGGCTTCAAGCCACTTGAATTCTCAATCAACGATGTAACATCTTGGAACAAGAGCATTATCGGTCATATGGCTTATGACTCAACTTCTTGGAGAAACTGTATCAGACTTCTTCAGTCAGGTCAGATTAAGGTTCAGCCAATGATTACTCACAGAATTGGTCTTTCACAGTGGAAGGAAGGCTTCGATGCAATGGCAAAGAAGAAAGCTATTAAGGTTATCTTCCATTACGATTACAACGACTAATAGTTAATTAAAAAGGTATTGATATAAGGTTTATATAGAGGGTATAAAAATGAGAAAACTTTTGATTGCTCCTTCAGTGGGCTGTTGTGATTTATTTCATATTGAAGAACAAATGAAGATAATCAATGAAAAGTCAGATTTTCTTCATATGGATATTAAAGATGGCGTATATGTTCCAAGTTATGGTATTGGACCTGATTACTTAGATTATCTTAATAAACATATTGATAACCTAAAGCCAATGGATGCTCACTTAATGGTTAAACATCCTCAACAGTATCTTGAAACATTCGCTAAAGCAGGTGCTACTTACATTACACCTCACACAGATTGTATCGAAGGCGATGCCTTCGTAACAATCAACAAGATTAAAGAGTTAGGATGCAAAGCCGGTGTTGCTTTAAGTCCATCAGTTCCACTGGAAGCAATCGAGTTTTATCTTCCATTACTTGATAAGGTAACAATAATGATTGTTGATCCCGGCATTTCAGGACAGAAGGTTGATCCTCAGATGTTTGTTAAGATTAAGAAGTTGGCAAAGATTAGAAAAGAAAGAAATCTAAACTTCTTAATTGAAGCAGACGGTTCAATGAACAAGGAACTATATGCTCCACTTTATAAAGCAGGTGCTGATATGGTTATTCTTGGACCTCCTGCTCTATGGAACAAGGATGAAGATTTCTCAAAGGCTTGGGAAATTATGGAGAACGAAGTTGAAACGGAACTTCAGGGTGTCGAAAGGGATGCAATCTGAATGAGGAATTAAAAGTTACGGAAACTTTTAAAAAATAAAAAGGAGAAAATAATGGGTAAAAAAACAAATGCAAACATTGGTGCGAGGTTAGACCGTTTACCTCAATCTAAATGGCATATCAAAATGTGGCTAGTTACAGCATTCGCACTTCTAGTATGCTGGTCAAACGGTATCGGTGGCGCAGTTCAAAATATTTTGAACGAAATAGGTTGGTTTGAAGGTAGTGCAGGTCTACTTGCTATGTGGGGTACTTCTTACACTATTGGTCAGTTATTTGGTGCACTTATTGGTGGCCCAATCGGTGATAAGATTGGTAGAAAGAAAAGTATTCTTCTTTACGAAGCAATTCATATCATCGCTATGATCGGTGGTGCTTGTTCGCCTAACATCTACGTACTATTCGTATTCAGAGTAATTCAGGGTATAGCTCTTGGTGCTCTCCTAGTTGTTCTATTCGCCGGCTTTACAGAATATGTTCCTGGTAAGAACCGTGGTACATGGTCAAGCCGTACATCATTCATCGGCAACTGGGCTCACCCAATCTGCAATGGTATTGCACTTCTAATCGTTTCAGCAGGCGTTAGCCAGGCAATGAACTGGAGAATCCAGTTTATGATTCCATCAATCCTATCAATCATCGCATCAATCATCATCTATGCTAAATTCCCAGAATCTCCAAGATGGCTAGAATCTCAGGGTAGAGTAGAAGAAGCAGATGCTATTATGACAAAGATCGAAAAGGAAATCGAAAAGTCAACAGGCAAGGCTCTTCCTCCGGTTCAGGAAGTATCAGAAAAGCCAGTTAAGAAGCTTCCTTATACAGCTCTATTCAAGGGCAAACTTCTAAAGAGAACTATCGTTGGTTCACTTGTACTTATCGGTATGAACACAATCCAGTACACACTAATGAACTGGATGCCTACACTACTATCAAGCTGGGGCTATGATACAAAAGACTCACAGTTTATGACAATGTTTGGTCTATTCGGTGCTCCATTCGGTATCTTCATCGCTTCTCTAATTATGGATAAGCTACCTCGTAAGGTTACCGGTGTTGCCTTACTAGTATTAATGGCCGGTTTAGGTATTGCAACAGGTACTTTAGCTCCTTCTCTAGGTGTTACAGGTATCATCGTTATGACATTCATCCTAAACACAGTTATTTATATGTATGTTTGCTACGCATCAGCAGTTTATGTTCCAGAAATGTGGCCAACATCAGCTAAGCTATCAGGTTCAGGTTTCTGTAATGCAATGGGTCGTGTAAGTAATGTTATCTTCCTATCACTTATCCCAACAATCGCAGGTACAGTAAGTAACGCTGACGGTACAGCATCATTCAACACACCAGGTAATGTATTTATCGTTATCGCAGTTATCGCAGCAGTAATCGCAGTTTCTATCATCTTCCTAGGTGTTGAAACAAGAGGCGAATCTGTTGAAGAAATCGGTAACGTTGACTAATTAAAATTTATTAAGAGAGAAAATATTAAAAAGCAGGTCTTGAGCAAAAGCTCAAGTTGAGTAAATCTTTATGAGTTCGGAGCCTAGGCAACTAGGCTCCGGCAAAGAAAAGGAGTAATAATTATGAAAAATTCTGAAGCAATTTTGGTAACTCCTAAGAAGTTTGAAATCCAGGAATGTCCTGTTCCGGAGCCAAAAGATAATGAAATATTAATGAAAGTTGAATATGTCGGAATGTGTGGTTCTGACATCCATGGTTTTGAGTTTGGTCCATTTATCCCACCTAAAGATCCTAACACAAAGATTGGTCTAGGTCATGAGGTTGCAGGTGAAGTTGTAAAGATCGGCTCAAAGGTTACAAAGTTTAAAGTTGGTGACAAGGTTCTTATTGAACCGGGTGTTCCTGACAACACATGTGAATACTGCCGTGAAGGTAGATATAACATTTGCCCTGGTGTAGATTTTATGGCAACACAGCCTAACTACAAGGGTGCATTAACACAGTATATGACTCAGCCAGAAGAATGGACATATCATATTCCTGAAGGTATGTCAACACTAGAAGGTGCTTTAGTAGAACCGGCAGCAGTTGGTATGCATGCAGCAATTCTTGGTGGTGCAATGCTAGGTAAGAGTATTGTTATTCTTGGTGGTGGTACAATCGGCTTGATGGTACTACAGGCATGTAAGAGTCTAGGTGCAACAGATATTACAGTTGTTGATGTTCTTAATAAGCGTCTTGAACTTGCTAAGAAGTTAGGTGCTTCAAGAGTTATCAACGGTAAAGAAGAAGATACTGTTGCTCTATTAAGATCAGAAGAATTATATGGTGACCATGGTGTTGACCTAGTATTTGAAGCAGCCGGTTCTGTATTTACAGCTCAACAGGCAGTTCAGATTGTTGCTCGTGGTGGTAAGATTATGATGGTTGGTACTCAGTCAAAGCCAGTACCAATTGACTTCCTAAAGATTAACAGAGAAGTTACAATTCAGACTTCTTTCCGTTATTGCAACAACTTCCCACAGACAATCGAAGCTATTGCAAGTGGTAAGTTCAACGTTAAGGATATGGTTACTCATATTTACGATTATAAAGATGTACAACAGGCATTTGAAGACGCTATTGACCCTGTTAAGAAAGCGGATATGGTTAAGGGCGTAGTTAAAGTAGCTGAGTAAAATTACAAAATAAAATAAGGAGAATTAATTATGTTATCAGATATCAGATATTGGGAAAGAAAAGCAACAGAAGGACATTACGCTATTCCTCACTTTAATGTTTGGAATGCTGAAATGCTAATGGGCGTTATTGACGCAGCAGAAGAACTAAGAGCTCCAATCATTATTTCATTCGGTACAGGTTTCACAGGTAATACTTCATTTGAAGATTTCTGTTATATGATGGATTCAATGGCTAAGAAAGCTACTGTTCCTGTTATTGAACATTGGGATCACGGTCGTAATATGACAATCCTACAGAATGCTGTTAACCACTGTATGAATTCAGTAATGCGTGACGCATCTGCTCTTCCATATGAAGAAAATGTTGCAGAAATCAAGAGATGTGTTGATTATTTCCACGCATACAACATTCCTGTTGAAGCTGAACTTGGTCATGTTGGTAACGAAACAGTTTATGAAGAAGCTCTTTCAGAATACCAGTACACAGACCCAACAAAGGCTAAGGAATTTGTTGAAAGAACTGGTTGTGACTCACTAGCTGTTGCTATCGGTAATGTTCACGGTGTATATTCATCAGAACCAAAGCTAGCTTTTGATGTACTTGAAGCAGTTGCTAAGGAAGTTGATGTTCCACTAGTTCTACACGGTGCATCTGGTATCGGTGATGAAGATATTAAGAAGGCTATCTCCCTTGGCATTGCTAAGATCAACATTCATACAGAACTTTGCCAGGCAGCTATGGAAGCAGTTAATGCTCACAAGGATGAACCGTTCCTAGCTATGCAGAGAGAAGTAAGAAAAGCTATCAAAGAAAGAGCTATGTACAAGATTAAGTTGTTCGGTGACGACGGAAGAGCTGATGAATAATGAGTGAAAAGAAGTTAGATGTAATATGTCTTGGTGCAGCAGTAGTTGATATTCCTCTAAGACCTGTATCAAGAGATATGTTTGATATTGAATCCTACCCTGTTGACAAAATTGCAATGACAGTTGGTGGGGATGCAATGAACGAAGCTACTATTATTAGCAGACTTGGCTTTAAGACAGGTATCATCGCTTGTATTGGTGATGATGCTGCAGGTCAATTCATTCTTCGTTCTTGCAAAAAAGACAACATTGATGTTGAAGGTATCAAGATTGATCCTAACATTGATACATCAATGAACATTGGACTTGTTACTGAAGATGGCGAAAGAACTTTCGTTACTAACAGAAACGGTAGTCTATGGAAAGAAAATATTGAGCATGTTGATTTTGAAAAAATGAAACAAGCTAAAATTCTTTCTCTTGCAAGTATTTTTAACTGTCCTTTACTAGACGGTAAAGCACTTGTTGAAATCTTCAAGGTTGCTAAAGCAGAGGGTATGACTATCACTGCTGATATGATTAAGCCAAGACTGGGCGAAACCCTTGATGATATTAAAGAAGCACTTAGTTATGTAGATTATTTCTTCCCTAACTTTGATGAAGCTTGTCTGATGACAGGTGAAACAGATGAAGCTAAGGTTGCAGATGTTCTTTATAACTGTGGTGTTAAGAATGTTGTTATGAAGATAGGCAAGAGAGGTTGTTACATTCGTAACGCTGACGGTGCTATGATTGTACCGGCTTGTAAGGGTGTTACGGCTATTGATACAATCGGTGCAGGTGACAACTTTGCATCAGGCTTTATTTCAGCAATTCTTCAGGGCAAAAATATTCGTGAATGTGGCGTATATGCTAACTGTACTGCTGCTATTTCAGTTCAACACACAGGTGCAACATCCGGTGTTCAGAACAAGGAAATGGTTGAAGAAATGCTAGCAAAGTACCACAGAGATTATATTCTTTAAAATAGGCGTAGCCTTTAGGCACCTAAAGGCTACATTAAAATAAATAGTTTTTAGAAAAAGGTGATTAAAATGAAGACTATGAAACTTGGTAAAACAGGTATGGACGTTTCAAGAATGGGTCTTGGTACATGGTCCATCGGTGGTGGCTCAGCTTGGGGTGGCGACCACGATTTACAGACAGTTGTTGATACAATTGTTGAAGCCCCAAAGCTAGGTGTTAACCTAATTGATACAGCTCCGGGTTACAACTTTGGTAACAGTGAAAAAATTCTTGGTATGGCTCTTCAGAAAATGAACAGAGAAGACGTTAAGATCATCACTAAGTGTGGTGTTACTTGGGACCAAGAAATGAAGGGTGACCTTTTCAATAAGGTTAACGGCATTCAGCTATATAAAAACCTAAACAGTGACTCAATCAAGAGAGAAATTGAAGAATCTCTAAAGAGAATGGGTACTGATTATGTTGATGTATATATGACTCACTGGCAGTCAATCGAAGGTAGCGAATATTATGTTCCTATCCAAAAGACAATGGAAGTACTAAACGACCTTAAAGCTCAGGGTAAAATTAAGGCTATTGGTGCTGCTAATGTTGATATTAAGCAAATTCAGGAATATCTAAAGCATGGCGAACTTGACATTGTTCAGGCTAAGTATTCAATTCTAGACCGTGGCATTGAAGATGAAATCATCCCTTGCTGTCGTGAAAATGGTGTTACAATTCAGGCTTACTCACCACTAGAAATGGGTCTTCTTTCAGGTACAATGCCAAGAGATTATAAGCCGGTTGGTGCTCAGATTCCTAAGAAGTGGTTCCAGCCAGACAATATGCAGAAGGCTATGGATGTTATGGATCAGTGGAAGCCACTATGCGAAAAGTACAACTGTACAATCGCAAACCTAGCACTTGCTTGGATTCTTGCTCAGGGCGAATTCATTAACCTACTAAGTGGTTCAACAACAGTTGACCAGATTAAGGAAAATGTTAAATCAACTGAACTAGAACTAGATCCAGCAGATGTAGCTATGATGCGTGATATGGTTGAAGAAATTGATAAATAATTAATTGCTCATTTTGTGATTTTCCGAATCATCTTTTATACATTGCCACCTATTTTGAGTTCCCATTCAGAGTGGGTGGCAATAATTTTTCTATGAATATTCAATATTTATGAATTTTCTCAATTTTCTTACAATTTATTATATAAAAAATACAAAAATCTCTTTACTTTATAATTTATATTTGGTATAATTATAACAACGAGGGGGAGACCTAATTATGGAGAAGAGAATTGATAAAATTAGACATAAAGTTGAAACAGAAGGCGAGGTATCTGTTACAGAGTTAAGTGAACTATATGATGTAACGGAAGAAACAATTCGCCGTGACCTTGAAAAGTTAAAAAATGAAGGTGTGGTTACAAGAACCTTTGGCGGTGCAGTTCTTAACACAGTTAACCACAAGGACCACATTCATTTTTTCAAGAGAAAATCTATTAATATAGAAGAAAAAAGGAAGATTGCTTCAATGGCTGTAAAGGCTATGCCTGAAATGCGTACACTTATGGCAGATAACAGTACAACAGTTATGGAAGCTATGAAGCTTTTGAAGAATAAGAATAATATTACTACAATTACTTTTTCAGCACAGATATTCCAAGAACTTGATGGTGCTGAAATGAGAGTTATTTCTACCGGTGGTAGATATGACGAAGATACTCTTTCATTCCAGGGTAACTTGGCTATTGACAGTATCTCAAAATATAATGTTGATGTTGCCTTTCTAAGTTGTAAGGGACTTAGCTTTGAGAGTGGTTTGATGGACTCTACAGAGGGTGAAGCTATCCTAAAATCTAAAATGGCAAAAAGAGCTAACACAGTGGTGTTACTTGCAGATCATACAAAATTTAACCAAACAGCGTTTGTTAACTTTCTAAGTATTGATAAGCTTGATTATCTGATTACGGATGAAAAGCCGGATGACAAATGGGTTGATTATTGTAATGAAAATGATATAAAGTTGATTTACTAAGAACTTTATATTGTAAGCCGCTTGTTTTACAGGTGGCTATTTTTATTTTTGGATATTATTGAAAAGCACCGATTAAGGGGGCAAAGGTTTTACCGGTGCTTTCAATTAATATAACGGATTAAAAATTTTAAGATGATAAAGGAGAGATGGGTATGAAAGCTCAGAAGCAAAAGATGTCTATCATTAAGAAGATGTTGATTGCTGTTGTTGCCGGTTTTGCAGTTGGTATTCTTTGTCTATTTATTAAAGGACAAATTAGTTCCAATGTTTGGGATGTTGTAGATGCAATATTCTTCCAAGATATTACAGCAACAAAAAGTATTGAAGGTATTGGTGTTTTCTATATTATAGGACAGTTGTTTATGCACGGTTTGCAGATGATGATTGTTCCTTTGGTTTTATGTTCACTTAGCTTGGCACTATGTAGCTTAGCTGATCCAAAGAAACTTGGTAAAATCGCAGGTAAAACATTTATCTGCTACATATGTTTCTATGTTGTAGCAGCAGCTCTTGCAGGTGCAGCAGCCTACTTTGTTAAGTCAATGGGTTGGTTCGATGTTAACCTACCGGCTAAGGAAGCTCAGGAACTTGTAACAATGGATGGTTATAATCCACTTGTTACAGTTGTTAATGCAGTTCCTTCTAACATTGTTAGTTCACTTTCAAGCAATAGTACAATTCTTTCAGTAGTTGTTGTTGCTATTGTGCTTGGTCTATGTATGACAGCACTTGGCGAAAAGGCTCAGCCACTTAAGAGAGTTATTGAAGTTCTAAACGACATTGTACAGATGGCACTTAACTTCATTATCAACAAGGTTGCTCCAATTGCTATTTTCTGTATGATTGCTAGAGCATTTGCAGTTTACGGTACAGAATATATCTCACCAACACTTGTTTGGATTGCAACAACTATCATTGTTAGCTTACTACTTGTTGTTACAATTTATCCTATCGGTGTATTTATTACAACAGGTTTAAATCCAATTACATTCCTAAAGAAAACTGCTAAGATTGGTATGTTCGCAGCAGCAACAAACTCATCAGCAGCTACACTTCCACTTAACACAAAGACATGTACAGAAGAACTTGGTTGTTCAAAAGAAATCAGTAGTTTCGTTCTACCAACAGGTATGACAATTAATATGAATGGTACAACTGCTATGCATATGATTGCTATTACATTTATCGGTACTGCAGCAGGTATTAATGTTACTCCTGCTACTTTAGCACTAACTGCTTTCCTATCAATTTGTACTGCTATCGGTACACCTGCAGTTCCTGTTGCCGGTACAACAATGGTTTATGTTGTTATGATGGGCTTAGGTTTCAACACAGAACTTTGCTTAATCGGTTATTCTTTGGTTTTGGCAATGAACTACCTACCTGGTATGGCTGTTATTACACTAAATGTTGTTGGTGACGCAGCTACAAATGTTATTGTTAATGCTAAAGAAAAACGCTTAAATAAAGAAGTATATGACAAAAAATAGTCTTTCTATAACCCCCTTTAGAAAGGAAACTCACCTACTGGGAAACCGGTAGGTGTTTTTCTTTTGTTCCAAAAGTCTGGTGATGTTGCACAAATACTAACCTTGTTATATGTATATATTATACAAAAGGAGATTTTGTGGAAAATCAAAATAAAAAGCAAGAAAATGTAATAAAAATCCTAAAAATTTAACTATAAATTTGATTGATTTAAACATTGACAATTTTTCTCAATAGGAATATTATATTTACGAAATAAATTTGAGGTGGTATTTTACAGAAATTTTGTGGCAGATATATTCTTCTTCTTTTCTATTTATAATGTAGAATTATAATGTAGAAAAGTTGATGTATTTATTAGTATTTTTGAAGAAGGGTAGTTAATGTTTAGTAACAAGTTCATTTGCAAATTAATAGTCCCACTAATTTTTGAACAACTTTTGGCAGTTAGTGTTGGTATGGTTGATACATTTATGGTATCAATAGTTGGTCAGGTAGCAGTATCAGGCGTTGCTTTGGTTGATAATATAAATAGATTAATCATTCAGATAATGGCTGCTTTTGCTACCGGTGGTGTTGTTATTGCCAGTCAGTACTTTGGTTGTGATGATAGAGTTAGAGCAAGACACACCTGTGCTCAGCTGGAAACTATTATGATGATTTTCTCAGTTGTAGCTGCACTTATTTTCTGTGTGTTTACAAGTCCGATTTTGTCATTGATTTTTGGTTCTATTGAAAAGGATGTTATGGACTGTGCCACAACATATCTATTCATCACTGCTCTTTCATATCCATTCCTTGGTATGTATAATGCCGGTGCTGCTATTTTCAGAAGTGTGGGTAACAGTAAAATCAGTATGAACATCAGCTTACTGATGAATGCAATTAACATTGTGCTAAATGCTGTATTTGTTTTTGGTGCAGGTATTGGTGTTGCCGGTGTTGCACTTGCTACTTTGATTAGCAGAGTAGTTGCCGGTGTTGTAATGACGATTTTTGCATTATCTAAGAAAAACCCTATGGCAGTACATAACCTAAAGAAATATATTCCTAAGAAAGCATTTGTTGTTAGAATTCTTAAAATCGGTATTCCTAGTGGTATCGAAAACGGTATGTTCCAAATCGGTAAAATTGTTGTTGTAAGTATGGTTGCTACTCTTGGTACGGATGCAATCGCAGCCAACTCAATTGCTTTTCAGGTTATTGACTTCCCTAATATTCCCGGTACTGCAATAGGTCTTTCAATGGTAACTATCATTGGTCAATGCTTAGGTGCAGGTAGTGCTGAGGATGCTAAGGTTTACACCAAAAAGCTAATGAAACTAACTTACCTTAGTGACTGGGTATGTAAGCTACTGTTACTTGTAACTGCTCCGTATATAGTAAGTCTATTCTCACTTTCACCATCAGCAACAGAAATTGCAGTATTCGTTTTGAGATGTTTCAGTATTGCATCATTACCTGTATGGCCACTAAGTTTTGCACTTCCAAACTCATTACGAGCAGCCGGTGATGTTAACTACTCACTTGGTGTTAGTATGATTTCAATGTGGGTATTCAGAATTATTTGTAGCTATGTAATGGTTATGGTACTTGGTTGGGGTGTCCTAGGTGTATGGCTAGGAATGTTCATTGACTGGTATGCAAGAGGTGTTGCTTACTTAGCAAGATACTTGTCCGGTAAGTGGAAAAAGCATAGAGTAATCTAAAAACTACATAAAAAATAAACTGCTATGGAACTTAATCTCCATAGCAGTTTTTGTATATATAAGTTGTATAAATAGAAAGGACTCAACTTATTGTTGAGTCCTTAATTTGTTTATGTTAGATTGTAATAATACCAAGTTGACTTAGAATACCTGTAACAAAGATAAATAGTAAGCAGATTGGAGCAACGTACTTAATCATAACATTGAAAAGTTTCTTTCTGCCAAACTTTTCGCCATTCTTAGTGACTTCATCTGTAAGAGCCTTTGGCTTAATAACCCAACCAACAAGAATACAAGTACAGAATGCAACGATAGGCATTAGAATACTGTTACTAATGTAGTCGAAGAATGTTAAGAAGTCCATACCAAGAATCTTAATATTAGCCCATAAACCATTACCAAGTGATGATGGAATACCAAGTAGTAGGCAAATACCGATAACGATTAAGCAACTAGGAATTCTCTTTAGGTGGAACTTGTCCATTAGCGAAGAAACAATAGCTTCCATAACAGAGATGGAACTTGTAATTGCTGCGAAGAATACAAGTACAAAGAATAGTAAAGCTATAATGTTACCACCCGGCATTTGCTGGAATACCTTAGGTAATGTCATAAACATTAGACCTGCACCCTGAGAAGAAAGACCTTCTTCACCACTAAAGATGTAAACTGCAGGAATAATCGTTAGACCTGCTAATAAAGCAACAAGTGTATCGAAAAATTCAATACGGTTTACTGACTTAGTAAGGTTAACATCATCTCTTGTATATGAACCGTAAGTAACCATAATACCCATTGCAATACTCATTGAGTAGAATAGCTGACTCATAGCACCTGCTACTGTCAAAATAGAGAATTTGCTAAAGTCAGGAATTAAGTAATACTTAACACCCTCCATTGCATTTGGAAGTGTCAGTGCGTAAATTGCAATACCAATAGTAAGTACAATAAGTAGTGGCATTAAGAATTTACTTAACTTTTCGATACCTTTCTTTACACCAAGCATAATAACAACAATGCTGAGTAGCATAAAGATTAAGAAGAATACTAGTGGAGCTACAGGATGACCGATAAAGTCACTAAAGTAACCATCTTTTGCTACCGGAGCAACAAGTCCCTGAGCATAAACTGTTACATATTTTGTAACCCAACCACCAATAACACAATAGTAAGGAATAATGATGATTGGTACAAGGGTTGCAATGTACCCTAAGAAAGAAAACTTTTTGTTTAGTTTTTTGTAGGCAAGTACAGGACTTAGCTTTGTCTTTCTACCAATAGCAATTTCAGCAGTTAATAGGGCAAAACCAAATGTTACTGCTAAGATTAGATAAACCAGTAGAAAGATACCGCCACCGTATTGAGCAGCAAGGTATGGGAAACGCCATAGGTTACCTAAACCAACTGCACTACCGGCTGCCGCAAAGACAAATCCTAGACCACCGGAAAAACTTCCTCTTTTTTTGTCCATAATGTGGCACCTCATTTCAAATTATCCACTATATGATACCACAATTCCTAGTACTTTACAATGAATATTTCATATTATGTGGGGATTGTAAATAATTAACAATGAAAAACTGTTTCTATTGTGAAAAAGCAACTGTAAGTAGTTTACTTTTACTTGCAGTTGCCTTATTTTTGGTTACATTGTCCAATACAGGTGGTACAGTTTCTATTGAAAAGACCGGTGAAGTGTATGACTATTCTGAAAACACAGACGGTAGCTTTGAATATTATTCATATATGAATAATATTCAATGTTACTGCTACTGCAAATACATATGCTAAGGGTGACAGTGATTACGAACTACAGTATAACGGTAAGAATGTAAACGGTGTTGATACTACAACTACTTATAAGTACATTAAGAATGTTGACTGTACAAGTAAGAAAACTAACTCAGCAAGTGCAATCACTTTAGACCACTCAAATGGAAGAAAGCTAACCCTCTCCGGTTAGTTTTCTTTCTTTTGTAAAGGTTATTGAATAACAAATGTGGGTATGATAGAATATTAAAAGACAGATTAAGGAAGTGAGAAAATGAAGAAAATTGTTGTGGGAATTTTAGCTCATGTTGACTCAGGAAAAACAACACTTTCTGAGGCTTTGTTATATCAATCAGGTAACATAAGCAAAATCGGTAGAGTTGACAACAGAGATTCTTTTTTAGATACATTTTCTCTTGAAAGAGCAAGAGGTATTACAATCTTTTCTAAACAAGCAGTACTAAATTATAAGGATACACAGTTCACCTTAATTGATACTCCCGGTCATGTGGATTTTTCTGCTGAAACCGAAAGAACTTTACAAGTTCTTGACTATGCAATTCTTGTAGTAAGTGGTACTGAGGGTGTGCAAAGTCATACCAAAACATTGTGGAAACTTCTTGCAAAATATAATGTGCCTTGCTTTATTTTTGTTAACAAAATGGATCTTGCCGGTGCTAATAAGGGAATAGCAATGGCTAAGTTAAAGTCAAAGCTAAGTGATAATTGTGTTGACTTTGATACTGTAGATACTGATGAATTTTATGAAAATATTGCACTATGTGATGAAGATTTATTGGTTAAATATGAAGAGGGTAACTTACAAAAATCCCATATAGTAAAAGCAATTAAAGATAGAAAGATTTTCCCTTGTATGTTTGGTGCAGCACTAAAGCTAAAGGGTACTGAGGAATTTTTAGATTGTATTTATAATTATTCTGAGATGAATAGTTATGGTGATGAATTTGCCGGTAAAGTATATAAAATTGCTGAGGATAAAGGTCAAAGGCTAACTTACCTAAAGGTAACAGGTGGCACATTAAAAGTAAAAGAAATTTTACAAAGTCCTAAGAATAAGGAACAAGAAAAGGTACAGCAGATTAGAATATATTCCGGTGAAAAGTTTACTGCTATCCAAGATGCTACTGCAGGTACAATTTGTGCAATAACCGGTATCACCTTTACTTCTTCCGGTGACGGTTTAGGTGTTGAGAACAATTCAAGTTTACCGGTATTAGAACCGGTACTTACATACAAAATCAATTTGCCAAGTGAAGTTGATGCCCATACTGCATTGCAAAAAATGAAAATACTTGAAAACGAAGACCCTCAGCTAAAAGTAGAATGGAATAGTAGACTAGGGGAAATTCAAGTAAAGTTAATGGGTGATATTCAGCTTGAAGTGTTACAGTCTATTATTTCAGAGAGATTTGGCTTTGATGTAACATTTGGTCAAGGAAATATTATCTATAAAGAAACAATAGAAAATACTGTTGAGGGTGTAGGTCACTTTGAACCATTACGCCATTATGCAGAAGTGCATTTACTTTTAGAGCCAACAAAGAGAGATAGTGGTCTTACCTTTGCAACAGATTGTAAAGAAGATTTGCTTGATAAAAACTGGCAAAGGCTTATCCTTACTCATTTGTACGAGAAAACTCATATAGGTGTGCTGACAGGCTCACCTATTACAGATATGAAAATCACTTTAGTTTCCGGTAAAGCCCACCCAAAACATACTGAGGGTGGTGACTTTAGACAAGCCACTTATAGAGCTGTAAGGCAAGGTTTGAGAGAGGCAAAAAGTATTTTGCTAGAACCGGTTTATGAATTTACATTAGAAGTGCCAACAGAAAATGTAGGCAAGGCTATGGCTGATATTCAGTATATGAGTGGTTCATTTAACCCACCGGAACTTGAGGGTGACTTTTCTATAATTACAGGTACTGCACCTGTATCTACAATGCACGATTATACTAAGGATGTTATCCAATATACCCATGGTAAAGGTAAATTAGTGTGTAACCTAAAGGGCTATGAGCCTTGTCATAATAGTGAAGAGGTTATTGAAAGTATAGGTTATGATTGTGACGGTGATGTTGATAACACTTGTGACTCAGTATTTTGTTCTAAGGGTGCAGGTTATAATGTTAAGTGGGATAAGGTTAAGTCCCAAATGCACCTAACAAGTGTATTATCTCAGCCTAAAGTAACTGAAACTATTGCAGAGAAGAAAAGGTCATTTTCTAACTATCAAGGTAAAGAAGATTTGTTTGCACTTGATAATGAGTTAATGCAAATCTTTGAGCAAACTTACGGACCTATTAAACAGAAGAAAACAAATGTAGAGAAAAGACATTTTGATTTTACAAAGAAAGACCCTAAGTATAAACCATCAAAAGCTCCTAACTATGACGGTAAAGAATATTTGTTAGTTGATGGATATAATGTAATTTTTGCATGGGAAGATTTAAAGGAACTTGCAAAAACTACCATTGACGGTGCAAGAGAAAAATTGTTGAATATTCTTTGCAACTATCAAGGTTATAAAAAATGTGAAGTAATAGTAGTTTTTGATGCTTACAAAGTTAAGGGTGGTGTAGGCGAAGTTGATAAACTGAATAATATCAACATTGTCTATACCAAAGAAGCAGAAACTGCCGACTCATATATTGAAAAAGTAACAAAAAAATTAGCCAAGAATAATAGGGTAAAGGTTGTTACTTCTGACGGATTAGAGCAACTTATTATTATGGGTAACGGTTGCCTTAGAATGTCATCACAAGAATTTTACCAAGAAGTAAAAGAGGCTGAAAACAATATAAGAGAAATAATCTCCAAGCAATTTTAATATTCTTTTTTATTTAAAAGATAAGTCCCATTTTTGGGACAGTAAATGTGGTATTATATTATTGTAGAAAAGAAAAAACTAACTTGTAAAGGAGAATTTTGATGACAAACAAAATAGGTTTTTATTGTGATGATAATAATGAAGTTAATGAAAATATTGAAAGTATAACAGTAGAAAAGTCTGAAGTAAAAGCCAGAAAATCCCTTGTTAGTGTTCGTTTTGAGAAGAATAACAGAGTTCTTTCTTATTACAATGATAAATTCGATTTACATAAAGGCGACATTGTTTTTGTTGATGGTAAGTTAGAGGGTGAAAGAGGCTTTGTTGAAGAAGTGAACTATAACTTCAAGATAAAGCTATCTGACTATAAAAAGGTTGTTGCCTTAGCAGATACTACTGTTAAAGGTGAATTTTTCTTTGCAGGTGACTATTTTATTTCTTTTGATGAGTCAGTTATCCCTTATGAAAAGGTTATAACTTGGTTTAAACCACCTGTTGATGATGAAGAAGAAATTGTTGTTTCCGGTGAAGATGAAGAAGGCTTTTTGCTGGAAAAGGATATTTCAGAACTGAAAGTACCTTATAATGTTAAGGAAAAAGGCATTGATTATTACCTTGATGGTAGGGTAATTTATCTTTCAGTTGCCGGTAATATGGGTAAGGCTATTGTAGATGGTACAAATATTTACGAAATTGACTTTACATATAAAAACGGTGAAGTAAGTAACTTTATTTGTGATTGCTACTGTAACTATGCTTGTAAGCATATTGTTGCAGTAATTATGCAGTTGAAAAATATTGTGAAAACTATTGAAGAAAATTATAAGGAACAGTATCAAGACTACTTCTCAGCCGTAACTTCCTATGAACTTTTTAAGGTTACAAGAAGTTATAACAAAAAAGGTAGTATTGATTTTAATTAATAGCTTTATTAATTTTACAATAAGTGATACACTAAAATCATTAACTAATAAGTAGGTGACAAAATGTTAAAAGATGGTTTATATGAACAGGTTATAAATGAGTCTTTACAAAAGGATATTGATGAGTCAGTTGATAAATTTTCTGAAATTAAAGAAATTGACAAGGCTGAGTCATCAAAAATTTTGTCACAATATGTTGCTGATATTATTGAAAAAGGGCTTAACTATATTAGTGATGATAATTTAGCTGATAGAATTTCTTTAATAAACAAGATAGTTTCTGTTATAAAAGAAGAAACAGAAGATGAAGATTTTGATAGTTTTGCAGTTAATAGCAAGGCTGAACAGCTTCTATCGGTTTTTGATAAAAAGAATAGTGTAAAATCAATTAATAATAAAGTTAAGACTATAAGACCGGAAACTTCTATTGCACAAAGTTCACTTTTTACCGGTGCAGTTCACGAACCACAAATGTACACAGAATTGAAAAAGGAAATCGTTTCTTCCAATAGAATTGATATGTTAGTGTCATTTGTTAAGTGGAGTGGTCTAAGATTAATTATTAACGAACTAAAGGACTTTACCCAAAATGGTGGGGAATTACGCATAATAACAACCTCATATATGGGTGCAACTGATGTTAAGGCTATTGAAGAACTTAGGAAACTTCCTAATACAAAAATCAAGGTTAGCTATGACACAAAGGTAACAAGACTTCATGCTAAGGCATATGTTTTTTATCGAGATACAGGTTTTACTACTGCATATGTTGGTTCATCAAACCTTTCAAATGCAGCTATTTCAAGTGGCCTTGAATGGAATGTTAAGGTTACTAAGAAGGACTTGCCTGAGACTATATTAAAAATTGAAGCTACCTTTGAAAGTTATTGGAATTCTAAAGAATTTGAATATTATGCAGAAAGCCAAAAAGAAAGATTATCAAGGGCTTTAAGGGCAGAAAAGCACTTTGATAATAATATAGAGTCTCAGAGTTATACCCTTGATATTTTGCCATATTCATATCAGCAAGAAATTCTGGATAAACTTCAAGCTGAAAGAGAAGTTAGAGGCTATTATCGCAACCTTGTTGTTGCTGCAACAGGTACAGGTAAGACAGTTATTTCTGCCTTTGATTATAGAAATTTTAGAAGAAATAATAAGGGAAAGCATTGTAGATTGCTATTTGTTGCACATAGAGAAGAAATTCTAAAGCAGAGCCTTTATACCTTTAGGGCAGTGCTTAAAGATGCAAATTTTGGTGAATTATTTGTTGGCAAAAATAAACCGGATAGTATTGATAATTTATTTGTTTCAATACAAACCTTTAATTCACAAAAATTCAATGAAGTTACAACAGATGACTTTTATGACTATATAATTGTGGATGAATTCCACCATGCAGCTGCTAAAACATATCAGAAGTTACTTGACTATTATAAACCGACTGTACTGTTAGGACTAACCGCTACACCTGAACGAATGGACGGTAAAAGTATTTTATCCTACTTTGATAACAGAATTGCAGCAGAAATCAGATTACCTGAGTCTATTGACAGGAAATTACTTTGTCCTTTTCAGTATTTTGGTGTAACTGATAATGTTGATTTGGATGGCCTAAAATGGTCAGTAGGTGGATATGACAAGAAAGAACTTTCAAATATTTACACATTTAGTGGAGCAGTAGCTGACCGTAGAGCAGATTTAGTTGTAAATTCTCTCATAAAATATGTAACTGATATTAATGATGTAAAAGGTCTTGGGTTCTGTGTTTCTATTGAACATGCAGAATTTATGAGTGATTACTTCAATAAATGTGGTATTCCATCAATTTTCTTAACTGGTAAATCGTTAGATGAAGAGAGAAACTCAGCAAAAGATAAACTTGTAAATGGTGATGTTAAGTTTATTTTTGTTGTGGATATTTACAATGAAGGTGTGGATATTCCTGAAGTAAATACAGTTTTGTTTTTACGTCCTACAGAGTCCCTTACAGTTTTCTTGCAACAGTTAGGTAGAGGCCTTCGTTTATCAGAAGATAAGGAATGTCTTACTGTTCTTGATTTTATCGGTCAAGCTAATAAAAAATATAATTTTGAAGATAAATTTTCTGCTTTATTATCAAATACAACAAGAGGAATAACTAGAGAAATTAAGGATGGTTTTGTGTCAGTTCCTAAGGGTTGCTATATTCAACTAGAGAGAAAAGCAGAAAAGTATATTCTAGACAATATACGCAGTTCATATGGCAATACTGCAGGACTTGTTGCAAGAATTGCAAGTTTTGAAGAAGATACCGGCAAAACACTAACCTTATCAAATTTCTTGCAACACTACAGATTAGACCCTAGAGCAGTTTATAAATATTCCACATTTTCCGGATTGTGTGTTAAAGCCGGAAAACTAGATGATTTTTCTGAACCAATAGAAGAAGTAATGACCAAAGCATTTGTAAGGTTTACTTCTATTGACTCTAGAAGATGGATAAAATTTTTAATTGGTTTTTTAAACAACATAGATAATATAGATTTTGAAAAATTATCCTCAGTTGATAAACGAATGCTACAAATGTTTTATATTACAGTATGGAGCAAGGCAATTGAAGATTTTAGTGATGAAGAAGTATTAAGTAATTTGTATTCATTGTCTGACAGCCCAATAATGAAAGGTGAACTTATAGAGCTACTGGAATACAAATTCAACAGTATTGATTTTGTTGATGAAACTATTGATTTAGGTTTTGATAGTCCTTTGGATGTTTACTGTACATATTCTCAAAGACAGTTATTAGCAGGACTTGATTATCTAAACTTTAGTGCAATGAGACAAGGTGTTATTTGGCTAAAAGATAAGGGAATAGATGTATTTTTATTAACATTAAATAAGGCTGATAAGGACTATTCCCCTACAACTATGTATAATGATTATTCTATAAATGAGGAATTGTTCCATTGGCAAAGCCAAAGTACAACTTCAGAAACCTCACCAACAGGTCAAAGGTATATTCATCACAAAGAAAAGGGCAGTAAGGTCTTGCTATTTGTGAGAGAATTTAAGAATGATTCCTTTGGTAATGTGTCACCTTATACATTTCTTGGTGAGGCAACTTATGTTAGTCATACCGGCTCAAAACCTATGAATATTACATGGAGATTAGAAAAACCAATACCTGCAAGATTCTTAAAGAAAACAAATAAATTGGTGGTATAAATATGATGAATATAGTTGAAGTGGTAGCAGCTCTAATTTGGAACGGTGAAAAATTTATGATATGTCAGCGACCTGTTAACAAAAAGAGAGGATTGTTGTGGGAATTTGTTGGTGGCAAGGTTGAAAAAGGTGAATCAAAGGAACGAGCCTTAATAAGAGAGTGTAAAGAAGAATTGGATATTGAGATTGAAGTTGACAGTGAATTTATCAGCACAAAGCATACTTATCCTGATATTACTATAAACCTAACTGTCTTTAACTCTAGAATAGTAAGTGGTAAACCTACTCTTCTTGAACATAAAGACCTAAAGTGGATAACTGAAAATGAAATTCCAAATTATAACTTCTGTCCGGCAGATGTAGTTATATTGGAGAAAATAAAAGAATGCTTTTGATTGATTTTTATGTGTTAAATGATGGTGCTTATGAAGTCAGCTACTAGTGAAGTGCATATTTCTGCATTAGAATACCTTGAACGGATATATGGATGAATCAAAAATTCATGTATATGTAAAGGAAAAAGGTCAGTTTAGCAATATTGAATATAATGTTGTTGATTCGTTTGATGGAATAGATTATTTTGTTTTAGATGGTGTTATGTGTACTACACTTAATCAAACAATAGACGATATACTGGCAAATTATGATAATATAGATGAATTGGCTTTTCTGAAATCCTTAAGTAACTATTATTTTGATAATCTAATGATAAAGTCGGAAAATATAGACTTGTTTAATCAATTAAAGAAAAAAGCTATAACATACTATACTCAGGACTAAGGGGCTTTCTGTTAGTGCTTGAAAAATAAAACTATATTATAAAAACAAAAAGACAGGTAACATAAACAAAATGTTACCTGTCTTACTTTTCAATAAAAGTCCTAATTCGCAACGGTTGGGTTCCGTTTCACTGATTTTTTAAAATGGTTCAAGCTCCATCAATTTTTGTCTCATTATTTTATATGCTAAGGCTTCGCATCTTTAAACACTCCCACTTCGCTGGGTAAGGAAAACACCCCTGATAGGCCAATCCTATCTTCATTTTCATTATATTATAATAATTAGCAAGTGTCAATATGTTAAGCTGTTATGCTAAACAATATAATAGATAAGTTTAAATCCTAATGTTAGTAAATTACAAGCGTTATTATAATTTTTTATAGTGTTGGACGGCAAACGGACGGCAATCCGAGGGATTTTGCATAAATTTGGTTGAATTAGATAAAAACACCTTAAAACCGCATACCTAAGCCGTTTTTAAGGTGTTTTGTTTGGCAGGGGCAGAATACTATTAATTTAGCGAAAGTGCCTACCACGCTTATAAAGCACAAATACGAAAGGAAAGAGGCATCTACGCTCTCCCTAAAAACAGTCCACCGGACTGTTTTCTTAACGGTCGCCTTCGACTCCTTCTGCTTTTTGTAAAATAAAAAGCACATCAAAAGATGTGCTTTCATTTTGGCAGGGGCAGAAGGACTCGAACCCTCGGCACGCGGTTTTGGAGCATATGAAAGTATGTTTTAAATGGTGTTATATGGTATTATTTTGTATAATATCAACAATAAAAATGGCTATTAGTTGGTGGAAATTAATAAAATATCTACAATTTAAGTAACACTCAAAACAAATTCTTTGTAAAAGTGTAGATGAAGTGTAGATGATTTTAGAAAAAGTGTAGATAAAAAACAGTCAGATACATCCGAAAATTAAAATTGAATAAAGGTTAAAATTAGTTTAATTTTTCTTGAGTTTTAATTAAAAAAAGATGTGCTATCCATTAATAGAACGGCACATCTTTAATTTAGAAATGATTCAATCAACGCATTAATTGCTTGGATTTGACTGTCATTTAATTTTGAAACATTAATTTTCATAGTTGGTTTTTCGCTAGACTTACCTAACAAATAATCGGTAGAACAACCAAATAAATAGGAGAGTGCTAAAAGTATTTCAGTGCTTGGTGTTCTTTCACCTGTTTCATAGCCGGATACGATAGACGGTGAAACACCTAGTTTATCGGCAACTTGCTTTTGAGAAAGTCCGTATTTAGTTCTTAAAACTCTCAATTTTTCAGGCAAATTTTTAATCATTGTGTTCTCCTCCAACACTCATTGTAAATTTAATATTAATACATTGGGTGTAGAAAAATAACACTAATTGTGTTGACTAAAAATATTTAATATGTTATTATATTTTTAGAAAATATATACAAATTGTGGTTTGCAATAGGAGGATATAGAAAATGAAACAAAAACAATTAATTGCGATATGCTTAATCATTAATTCTTTAGTGGTGCTGTTATGTGGATGTGGTGGAATTGATAAAGAAAAATTGGCAAAATTGAAGAAAGAATTACAAAAGAATAGTACATCTATATCTCAAACTTTAACAGAAACAACAACTATTGAAACTACTACGGAGAATGTTATACCTAGCTCTACAAAGTTCATTGCTCAAGGAAATACTACATTAATGAATTTTTTTATGGCTTGTGAGGATAATGGCTATTCTATTCTAAAGCCTCATAGAGATGATGATATTGTTACTGCTTTTGCAAAAGGAGAAAATGCTAGTTTCACTATTAAATATTTTTGCGAAAGCCAACACGTATTTATGGTTAAAATAGTAAACAATAATATGGCAACTAATGATGAATATATGGATTGTGTTATGGCTATGGCTAAATCTATCAATCCAGATATTAATACAAGTAAATTAAAAAGTAATGTTAAGAAATCTATTAAAAATCCAAATAGAGGTTTTGTGACGGAACAAACATATTTTGACTATGATTCAGCGGTTGGCACATTTACCATTACACATTGATTTGAAAAGGAGAATATGTATGTATTTAGTTATAGTAGTTTTAATTTTGATTGTTTGGGCTATATACGCCATCAAGGAAAAACTTGAACCACCGATGCCACCGATTGATGACACAGAAAAGTTTTTAAGAACCATTAAAAATCTACCTAATCAAAAGGCTAGACAAAAGTATCTCAAAGATTTAAGACGAGGAAAGAAGAAATTATAATGGAAAATGAAAAATATAAGGCTCAAGCCAAATACAGAAAGAAAAATCCTAGTAAGGCTTATACTTTTAATGTTTTTTTATATGAAACAGATATAATCAATCATATGGAAAATCAAGATAATAAAGCCGGATATTTAAGGCAACTTGTACTTGATGACATAGAAAGGCAGTCAAAGGAAAAATAATTAAAGGAACTGTTGTTTAGCAGTTCCTTTTTTACTGCTGTATGTTTTGAAAATTGGGTTGACGATAGAGAGGCACACATTGGGCTTCGGTGCTATACTGCTTTTTCGTTTGAAATGTTATGTACCCCCCATATCTGCTTATAGTAGAACTAAATTTATTTTTTAGTTCTACTTTTTAAAAGCAAATAAAAGGGTAGTGACCTTTAAAAACCACTACCCTATAATAAATTTAAATACTATTCATTGTTGTTTTTCTTGACACGCTTTAATTAGCTTATCCAGAGTCGGACGACTTATGTTCAGTTCCTTTGCTAATTCACTTTTATTTATTTCCCTGTTTCTATATTTTTTATAATGATTTTCAAAATCTGGAATAGAAACGGCTTTTCTGCCCTTGTATTTTCCCTCACGCTTGGCTATGGCGATACCTTCTCTTTGGCGTTCTAATAGGTTCGTTCTTTCAAATTCATTGATAGCACCTATCATTGTCAGCATCAGTTTTCCGGTTGGCGTACTTGTATCTATATTTTCCTTGTTGCTAATTAATGTAATGCCTTTTTCGTTTAAGAGTTCCACTATGTTTAGTAGGTCTTTCGTTGACCTTGCCAATCGTGAGAAGTCGTGTATGTGTATTGTATCGCCCTCTCTTGCGAAATTCAACATTTCTTTTAGCTTTGGTCTATTGGTGTCTTTGCCTGATACCTTTTCAATGAACCACTTCTCTATATCATACCTTTTCATTGCTTCAATTTGTCTTTGCTCGTTTTGTTCAATGGTTGATACCCTGTGATATATGCGATTTGCATTTTGTCCTCCTGTTGTGTAAATCTGAAGTCTTAGATGTTGGTTACAAAATATAAAAAAATTAAAATAACAATTCTAATTTTACAAATTATTGAAATATCGCGATTGTAATTTTAGGTTTACTCTATTTTGTCATCTCTAATTGATACAGGTAAAAGGTGGTTAATATAACCACCTCTATATCTTTTAATTACTGCTGTTTTTTTTAGATTAAAACTATTTAATAGTTTTAGTTACAACAAACTTCAAAACCTTTAAAAGCCAAGCAGGAAAATAAAAAATGTTTGTTGCTATTTTTCCCACTACACATTGACCATCAATGAAACGGTGTTTCATTTCTCTAACACTGAAAACATTTGAAATTACGAAATTAAAAGCAATGTATAAACCTATCAACGAGATTACTAAGACATTCATATTTATTTCACCTTTCTGCCCGTCTTGCCGATAGCACAGCCTGTTAATTAATCGTTGTTACTTAAAAACTCATAAAGTGTCTTGAATCTTTCTTGAATGATGTTATCACGATTAATTAAAAAATCACCCTTGTAATCTTCCCAACAAATCGCAACGCCACCATTAATAACATCAGCAACATAATTTTCTTCATTGGCAAGTTCTTCACCGGCTAATCTTATTGCCTCTCTTTCTGAAATTGCCCTTCTTTTATTTAAATCTTCTTCTTTCCTTAGCTCAAAACAAATTGAAAAATCATCTTGATAAGAAACCCACTTATCGCGTTTTTCTTTTGAATCAAATACCATCAATTCGTTGTTAATTCCTTTACTTGCAGCATAATAATATTTCATAGTTGTTTCACCTTTCTGCCCGTCTTGCCGATAGCACAGCAAAATAAATTAAATAATAGCGATTTTCATTTCAGGCTTTGCCTGTACTGTTTTACTTCCGTACAAATCACGGATTTCATCAAGAGAAAAAGTCTTTTTACTTTTCTTCTTATAGCCTGATGTGTGATAGTACCAAGCCATTTTAGACTTGCTCCATCTAAACTTTAAGGATTTTAACACCTCCTTATGTTCTTTGGTATTGCCGGTAAGCCATAGCCAAGAACCACAGATTTCTATATTGACACCTTCCAAATTAATAAGAATGTTAATAATATTTTTAAATTCTTCAGGTGTTTCAGTTGTTTCCTTTTCGGTGGTGTATGTTTTTCCTTCTGCTGTGCTGTGTGTATTCTTTAATGAAGAAAATAACACGTCATATTCATTGTTGATTTCTTGCATTGTTTCGGTGCTACCGCCACGGTCTGGGTGGTGTTCCATTGCAAGTTGCTTGTACTGCTTCTTTAATTCCTCAAGTGTTGAAGGATTGTTAAACCATTTCATTTTTTATGCTCCTTTTTATTGATTTTCGGAGCAGCTACGAGTATAATATATATTGTAACCGTTCCGCTGGTTTGGTGTGGTTGCTTGCCCTTTCACTGTCTATATTATACACAATTATCTGTGTAATTTCAATTAGCATATTACACAAACATTTGTGTAATTATTTGTATAAAATTTACATTGATTTATGTGTAATTATATGATATAATTTGTATAGTGGAAAAGTGGGATAAATTATAATTATATTAAGTAATAGGTAGGTTAAAATATGTCATTAGTTTATAAAATTGATGTTCTTGCTACATTAAAGGAGCAAGGATTTAATACAAATCGTCTGCGAAAAGAAAAGTTACTTGCCGAAGGTGTTATTCAGGCATTAAGGGAAAAAAAGCCTATATCATGGATAAATATCGAACGGCTTTGCAAATTACTGAAATGCCAGCCGAATGATATACTCCAGTATATTGAAGATTCAGATGATAATGAAGAAAAATTTTTTGATGATAAGAAATAATTTTGAGCAATTAGAGAATCAACAATTAAAACGGAGATGCAGATTTTTGCTTTAGAAAACAAACTAAATATTTCCAACTCCGCAGAGCTTGCAAGAGTTGAAGAAAAAATTTTGAGGATTAGAAATAATTTCAAATAACTCATAAAACAGCAAATCAAAGGATGCAAAATTATGGCAAGGACATTTACAAAAGAAAACGCTCTTGAAAGCTATCAAAAGTTGATACAATCTATAACAGAGTTTCAAATAAAACAACCACAAGATAATAATGGATATAAAACTGCTACTAATTATAACAAATGGCTTTCGGATAAGTGTAAAATGATTTTATCTGAAAATAATTTTGAATTTCCTAAAGCTGCTATACCCGGAGTCGTTTCTAAATTTATCTATGATTATCTTTATCCAGATAAAAAAGCGATAATAGATACATACTATAGATTTGACGATGAACATAATCAATATGTTCTAAATGCTCGTAAAAGCAACATACCCAATGATGCTGTAAATATAATAATTAACAGTGTGTTATTAAGGAGAGGTAATGTTGTTTGGGTTGAATTTGGTTATAATGTAGGTGCGGAATTTGGCGGAAAACATCCAGCCATCGTAATAAAGAATTGCGGTAAAACTCTTATTGTTATTCCGTTATCTTCTCAAAATCCTACACAAGCATTAGAAAATGTCAATGTTAATGTTCCACAGGTATATAATTTCCCTATAAGAGAAAGGTGGACTAATGTAACAAGAATTACACCTATTAGTATCATAAGAATAGATTTTAGCAGTAAAATAGGGAGCGTTAGAAATTCTATATTAAGAGAAATAAGTAGCAAGTTACAAGAAAACGGCATAAAATAAATTGAATAAACTGTATTGACAAACATAAACTAATAATGCTACAATAGTATTGTAGTGATGTTGTTTAAAGGGTTTCGAGGTTTACTTTGGAACTCGCTAATATAGCTTAAAGAGGACTTGGATTTATTCAAGTCCTCGTTGTTTTATATAAATATTTTAATTTTGGATGAGATGATTACTTATTCCACTGCGATAACAAATAAATTAGAATGCCCCATACAAGCTGAGAATTGACCTGTATGGGGATTTTTATGCTTATTTGTAAAATTTCATTACTAACAAAATAATGCGATATAATCGGAATAACACAATGATTTTATTGTCGTAAAATTTGTATCAATTCCGGACGGCGGTTCAGTAAAGACAATTCCCAATTTTAGCAATTCAATAATAGTATTATTCAAATAAAGATAAACCTATTTGTGCATTATTACTATATGATTAACCATAGAGAAGCAAATGGGTTTATCTCATACAATTTCTTATTTATATATAATATAATAATATATATAAGAATCGTATTAAATAAGGAATTGTATGTAAATCAATACTATTCTTAATTTCTATAAGAATGATGAATAGTATATAAGTAATACCATACATAAATGTGTATGATTTCTGTACGGAAATTCCGTATATAAGATTATTAGTTACTATTGACATAGTTACAACCCATGTTGCGTTATAAATTTGTTGATATAATACAAAATTTTTGATTTTTGCTATTGACAAATCAAAAAATATATGTTATAATAAAGAAAATTAAGTCAATCTTTACCGCAATATGCGGAGTGATTTCCTTGTTAAAAATTTAAGGCTATGCTTGATTGAGTATAGAGTGTTAGCCGATTTTGGCTAATAAAAAAAATCATACCAAGTCTATATTTTGGAAAAAATTAGACTTGATATTGATTTGATTCTGTATTCAATTCTGCATAGCCTTTTTGCGTTTATGCGGAAAATTTCAAAAAAAGAAAGGATATATAAGAAATGACGGAAAGAACACTACGAAACAGAATAAAAAAAGAGGGTTACAGATTGAGAAAAGGACGTGATGCCACAGGTATGATAGGATTTCAGATTATAAACTTTAACAACATTATTGTAGTTGGCGAACACTTTGAACTGGATTTCTATGATGTTATTGATTTTATAAATAAATAAGCGTGTATTTTAGTTGATTTACTCAATTTATATTTCCAAAAATTCAAATGTAAAATTTCTTCAAAGGAGCAAACGAAATGAACGAAAAAAGTCAAATGATTATATTAGATGAAAAGAAATATGCAGAAAAGTGCCTTAAAAATGGACTAATGGATTTAAAACCATATTATGTTCTGTGTTTATTAGCCAAATATTATTATCACCATCTTGGTTATCGAAAAAAGAAGATTACCTCTCTCCTACTTGATTATTTATCTAAATATTATCCTAGATATGAATTTAATGAATTTAGTTGGAAAGAGAGCATTGATAAAATTGCTAGAAATGTGGGTAAACATAAATTATATGAAATATCTGGTGTAAAAATAACAAAGTCAGAAATGGAAACAATTCAAAATATACATAATAAAGTCTTAGAAAGATTAGCTTTTACAATGCTTTGTCTTGCAAAGTTTTATAATCTTAAAAATCCTAAAAATAATGGCTGGGTAAATACTGACTCGAAAGAAATTTATAAATATGCGAGAATTTCTTGTAAGGCGATAGAAAGAGAAATAAAAATTGGTAAATTACGAAATATGGGTTTGATTGAATTACCCAAAAAGAATGGTAATCTAAATTGTCGAGTTACATTTATCAATGACGATGATGACGAAGAATTATTCATTTCAGATTTTAGAGAACTTGGTTACGAATATTTGCTTTATAAAGGTGGTAACTTTATCAGATGTGCTGAGTGTGGCATATTAACTCGTGGAAATAAAAGTGGAAATAAAAAATATTGTAAAGATTGTGCTACATATACTCCCAAGGGTACAAAGATGATTACTTGCGTGGATTGTGGAAAAGAGTTTGAAGTCGATGCTTTATCAAGAAGAATAAGATGTGATATGTGTCATAAGGAAGAAAGAAAGCGAATTAATAAAGAGAATCAAAGGAAATGGAAAGAAAAGAATAAAAAATAATACTAGTTCATTTTGAGGTACACTTTTAAAAAGTTACAAAATGCACTATTAACCCCTCAATTATTGAGGGGTTCTAGGGGATTTAACTTAAAATTTTAAAAACACTGTTTTTCCTCTATGAATAGGATATATGAGTTCCCTTACTCTCATTTCTTTATCTTTTCTTGACAGGTGTTGGTGTGGCAACATCAATATAAAGATAAAAAAATAAAATGTAATCAGTTTAATTTTGAGATACCCTAATAAAATCCTATATATAAACAGTTGAAAAGCTAGTATTTATCGGACTTTTAGACTATGTAAAATTTTGGTAATAAAAAACACTGTTTTTCCTCTATTGAAGGGATATATAAGTTCCCTTATGTTGGTGTGGCATATTAATTTATTTTTTTTATTCACAGGTAAAATCAGATGTGAACTATTAAAGGAGGTGATTTGATGAATTTAATCGAAAGATGTCAGCGAATGTTTGATGAGCTAGGAGTACCTGTTACTTCGTTCTGCAGAAAGATGAATATTTCACCATCATATTTCTATGCCTGTAAAAGAGGTACTATGAGTTTTTCAAAAGCGGTAGAAAAAAGAATCAATGATTATTTAGTTAAATATGGATTTTAATTAAAACAAAGAACAAAAAATATTCAAATTAAAGGAGAAATCAAATTATGTCAAAGAAAAACTTAATGACAGTAAGCCAATCAATTAAAATGCTTTTAGATGAAGAATTTAAGGATAAAGACGTAAGTGGCGAAGATTATGAAAAAGCCTATAACAATTTAAAAGTGAAAATCTACTATGGAATTAGAAATAGTCAACTTGACTATTTTAAAACTCCTCGGATTCTTGTTGAGAAAGAACAAGTTAAGAATTTCGTTGAAAAGAAAATGATAAAGAAAACCATCTTATCACCGTTTGAGGGTATAGACCTTGATTTCGATGAGTCATTAAAACCTATTGAGAGTTTTCAAAATCAGAACACTATTGATAAACCTTTAAATTACAATACAATGGTTCAATACGCCATATCCAATAAAGGTAGAATTTTTAACCTGACTAATCAAAGAGAATTAAAACCATATATCAAAAATGATAGTGACTATGAAAAAGTGGTTCTTTCTGTTAATGGAAAACCAACGACAGAAAAAGTTCATAAATTAGTAGCTACTATGTGGTGCTCAAATGGAAAATTAAAAACTGAGGTACACCATATCGATGGTAATCACCAAAACAACAACTCCATTAATTTGGTTTGGGTGACCAAAGCAGAGCATAACAAAGCCCATAGACTTTTAAAAGAGGCTAAAAAGAAAAATGATTTCAAGGAATATGATTCGTTTATTGAAAAAATTGAAAAAGAGAATCAATGGGAGAAAGAATATAGGTGTCTGGCGTTTGAGAAAGAAAAAAACATTATCTTTGTTTGGATAACCAAAGAATCTTATGCTGACTTTAAGAAAGGTTTAAAGTCATTAGATGAAATCAGCACAGATGAAGTAAAAGCAGAAAGGATTGTTAAAAAATGAGAAGTGAAAAATCAAAATTAATGGTCATCCACAGTCAAAGACTTGCAGGTTTTTTAATGTTAAATGGATTTAGACTAATTAAACTACTACTTGACGAAAGTAGTGGTTTAAATAAGTTTATTTTCATCAATTCACCCGCATTAATTGACTGTATGGAGAATTGGCAAATTCAAAAATTAAAAGAACTAAATAAGGAGAAATGCTAATGACGAATTTAGAAGGTTACGAATATTTCAAAAACGAAAATGGCAAAACAATGGCGATTGAAACAGCCACAGGCGAAGTAATGGATACTTTTTGGATGTGCCTACCTTTCGGAACTCAAATTAAAACACCGGATGGTGTTACGACTCAAAGAAGCTGCTTACAGCAGAAAGCTCAAAATCACTTAAAAAGAATAACAAACAGCGATTTGGGAAAGTTCTTTTTCGTTTCAAATCAAGAAGAATTTAAAGACCTGTTACCCCAGACAGTCACAAGATTAATCTACCTAAATACCTTTATTCGTTATGGCGACAACAGATTAATGAAAACGGAAAGAACACCAATGGAAAAAAGTGATTTAGCCAAAATTTTAGGAATTTCAAAAGCAGCGGTAACAAAATTTTGGAAAGAAGTTTCACCAAAATATATCGCTGAAATGGAAAACAATCTAATATTTACAAATACGGATGTTTTTATTAGAAGAAAATTAAATCAAAGAGGTGGATTTAATCCTTATCAAAAATTTTATATGCAGGGAATTAGAAAGCTATATGAGACTACTGCTGTATCACAACATAAACATTTAGGTTATGTTTTTAAGATGTTACCCTATATCAATCTTGAATTTAATGTGCTTTGCAAAAACCCACTAGAAACAGACCTAGAAAGAATTGAACCACTATCTCTAAAAGAATTTTGTGCTGAAATAGGCTACGACACCTCTCAAATTAACAGGTTGCTGAATATATATAGGAAATTAACATTTGATGTTAAAGGAAAACAAGAAAATTTTTGTGCTTTCGTTTTTGACGGAATTAATAGAAATAAGTCAAAGATTTTCATAAATCCAAACGTTCTTTATAATGGTTCAAACTATCGACGTGTTAAAATACTCGGAATGTTTTGCAGAAACTAAAAAAAAGTTTCGACATTTTGTAAACACTTAAAATTAGTGATTTTAAGTGAAATCGGGTGAGTAAACCCTCAATTATTGAGGGCTTTGCACACTAAAATAGGCTTATTTTGGCTAAAAAATGCTTCGACATTTTGTAAACACCCTAAAAACCCAGTAGAGCCGATAAACACTAGGCTACAAGGCATTTTTTGAAATACGAGTTATCTATTCTATGTATATTTAGTCTTGATTTAATGGAATAGTTTTAATTAAAGAATAGTATATATACCCTCATTCGTTTTTAGTATTAACCATTTAAACCACCATAGAAATAGAATGTGGGTATATGACTGCCTGTCAAGGCTAATACGATTGGTATTTTCGTTCCGAAAAATTAGATTTATCAACATAAAATTTATAAAATATGTAACATCTGATAATAAAAAAACAAATATAAATTTATACTAATCAAATATTTAATTATACGTATATAGTTCTAAATAGCCGAGATTTAGCCTGTATGCGATTTTTTATTACAGACTAGTAATTTCATTAATAATCTTTAAAATGTAACACAAGCTAAAATAAAGTAAAATAAAGCTATGTGATTAATATACTATACTCTTAATACTAAAATAACATTAATAAATTAATTAGAGTATAGTATTTATAATTAATAATAGTCTTAATCCTTATTATTAAAATTAAGACTATTATATATATTAATATTATTATAGTATTAATTATTAATATTAAAGTAAGAATAGTATTAATATAAGACTATTATTAATGTTTATTTAATACTATTCTTTATTTAATACGATTCTTATTAATTAATGAATAGTATATATAAATAATAGTATATTAACCCTATTAACTTTTAAAAATTCTATTGGTCGTTTAAATAGTATTAAGACAAGTCAAAAGGGTTTATCAATACTATTTAAAAAATAAGGAATGAGTAACCATATTGACTTTAAAAATTTGTATGGTTGTTTAAAATTTTTTAAAACAAGTCAAAAGGTTACTAAACTAATTACTAATTAGTATTTTATTTTAAATTTATTTTTTAGATTTGAATTAATCATATGTATTAATCTTTTTTTCACTATTCCTTATTATTGAAAAACTAATTTTAATGATTATAAAAAAGAAATAGCGCAATAACACTATCGGCTTTTAAGGAAGCCAATAGGTTATTGTATATGGTTTATTCGCTTAGAATTAGCTTGTATTCATTCCTTATGGCTGTTCAATTAACTTTATAGCATTTACTTTAAAACTTGATATAGGCTAAATTTCGGTATATATCGTTGGGATGCTTTTTAATTCCTGTATTGAATTAAAACGATTTTAATTTTTCGGTGTCGGCAAAGAAAAATTTTGTAAAATATAATAATTCCTAGTATTTTAGTAGGAAAAGAAAGGCGAGAAATGAATTATAAAAATAAACTGCTGTACAGCAGTAAACACATTACCAAAAAAAATAGGAAACTTAAATACTATTATTGTGTCGATTTTGACGGAAAAACACTAATAGTTGAAAAAGTAAAAAATCCACTATGGCTATGGTTGCTTCAAATAAAGGTTTTGAAAAATACAGATGGGATGTGCATAGTTTGGATTTATTATCAAAAAAATATGAAATAAAAATAATAAACGAGGATATTAGTAATGAAAATTAAATCAGGTGATTATTTAAAATTATTCGAAAATGAAGAATATAAATATTTTTTGGTCTTAGAAGTAGATGAAAACAGAGTTGAAATAACAAGATATAATGGCTCACCATTTTCTGATGATACGGTTTTTGATTGGAAAGAGGTTGTTGATGGTGGTCTTAGCATAGAATTAATAAGTAAATCAAATATTGAGAAAAAAACGATATACACAAAATATATAAAAAATAATTTAAGTCGTGCATATGCTTCAGCAACTTGTTATGCTTGGAAAAATCTTAATGGTACAACAAAAGAAAAAGTTATGCCAATTAGTCAGCGTTATTTTGATGGACACGAGTGGAAAGAAATAACGGAGGGATTTTTTGATGAAAGCTGAAACAAGAAGAATAGTTGAATTTAAAAGGGAAAAGAAAGCAGAAATTCAAAGAGTGGCTCGTAGCATAGGCTTTGAGTTGAAAAGATGGGGGTTTGAACTTCACATAGAAGATTTAAACCCGTATGAAGGTTGGGCGGAAATGACACCTGACCAAGCATACAACCCTGAAGTTTACGATTTGGTTTTGAATGGTCGTTACTTGCTTCAAAATTTAAATTTTAAAGAATTAAAGAAAACTCACCTTTTAATGAAAAGGTACAAGCACAACCACGGAGTGAAGAAATTAAGAGAAAATATAAAGGAGATTTTAAAATAATGGAATTAGGAATAAAAGATATAAGAAAATTTAACCCTCAATATCATCAAGATGGAACTTTAGTTTGGAAAAAAATAGGCGTGAAAATCGGAGAAAATCGTGTACGCCAAAAAGCGAAGTTTAATTTTATTGAAATTGACCAAATTAAACCAAACGATTTCAAAACCAAAATTGACAAAAGTATTCTTTTAAAATCCCGTGAAATCTATGGTGAAACTCACGAAATGATACCGGTGTTTTTAAATTGGAATTTTGAATTGATTGGTGGTTTTGAACAGTACGCATTAGCGAAAGAACTGGATTTAAAGAAAATTCCATTTTTAAAAAAGGGAGAAACAAAAAAGAAATCTAACAAAAACAAAGGAAAGAAAAGAACAGTTAAGGCTTTTGATGGTGAAGATTTTAAGGTAAGTATTAAAAAAGAAAAGAAAATCAGACAAACAAAACAAATGGTTTCTAAATTAAAATTAAATTTAAAAATGTTAAGTCCAAAAAAATTTCTTGTTTTGGATAATAGCGGTAACTGTGTTATCGGTAGCCCAAAGAACGGAACGAGTCTAAACGCCATTAGAAAAAAGTTAGGTTTGATGATAGAAGAAAAGAAAAATAAATCAAAGCAAAATAAGTAAATAAAATAGAAGTTTTATAGTCAGTCTTTTATAGGCTGACTTTTTTTATTCAAAAAAGGAAGTGATAAAATGAACGAGTTTAAGGCAAAAATAACGGCTGAACTAGACACTTCTAAACTTAACCAACAGTTAAATCAAGTTCAAAGCCAAAATTACAAAATTAATTTAGATACATCAAGTGCATTAAAAAAACTCACATCTCTAAAACAAGAACTTGATGAAATAATTAAAAAAGCAAATAACCTTAAAATCAATATTTCAAACGGAAATAACAAAAATAACGCATTTAGTAGTGTGGTTAATCAAGGTGCATATGCCTATAAGGAACTGTTAGATATTCAAAAAAGAATAGGTAGCATTTCAATTAAACTTAATGGTTTGGATGCTACGAAAAACATAAACCAAATTAACACTCTTTCACAGGAATTAAATAGTTTGCGTTCAGATTATCAAGCAGTTCAAAGAATTTTTGGAGTTAGATTAAACACAGAACAGATAGGGAAAATTCAAACTGTCATTGATGACACGGAATTGAAAATTAAAGAATTAAATTCAAAGTTTAGCGACACTAGAAACAACCTTGCAAAGGGTATTACCATTGATATGGAAAATGGTAAGTTTTCTGCTGAAGTTTCAAGTGTAAATTCTCAAATTTCCAAATTATCAGGAACATATGAAACCATCAATTCTCTTTCTTCGGAATTAAACCAAAATTTAAGGTCAATTAAAACATCCGGTACACCAGACAAAGTGATTTCATCCTATCGTGATTACGAAAACACCTTAAATAGAATTAAAAATGAATTAAAGGAAGTTTCAAACACAGAAAAACTTGCGAATGATTCAACCACCTTACAGCAGAAAAAGAATAATTTTTCATTAGGTATGGATGTTTGGCTAAAAAGAAACTCTGCTGCTGCAAGTGATTTCGGCACTAGAATCAAGGAGCTACAAGCAGAATTAAAAACTTGCGATGCGACAAGGTTTAGTAACATTAAAGCAGAATTTCAAACTATCACGAAAGAGGCAACACTAGCGGGTAAGGCAACTTTAACTTTCGGGGATAGGTTAGCATCTCAAATTAAAAGAGTAACATCCTATTTTTCAGCAACAACGATGTTGTTTGAATCTGCCAAAGCGATAAGAGCAATGTATAACAATGTTCTCGATGTTGATAAGGCTATGACTGAACTTTACAGGGTTACAGATTTGAGTAACAGTGGATATAACAAGCTGTATGATGAAATGATTGGAGGAGCAAAAGAATTTGCAACCACGCTTGACACTATCATTAATTCTACTGCCGAGTGGGTTAGACTTGGTTTTGATGCAGATGTAGCTGAAAAATTAGCAGAAATTTCAACTATGTATCAAAATGTTACCGATTTGGACGAAACCACTGCCAACAAAAACCTTGTTACAGCTTACAAAGGCTTTGGAGAACAACTTCTTGAAATCAATAATAATGATGTTACTTCAGCTATTGAAATGATTACTGATATTTACGATAAACTCGGTAATGAATTTTCAGAATCTGCTGCGGATGTTGGTGATGGCTTATCAAAATCAGCCTCTATTTTGGCTCAAGGTGGTGCTTCAATTCAAGAGGCATCAGGTATGTTCACCGGTATTCAAGAAGTGTTACAGGATAGTTCGACATCTGGTACGGCTTTAAAAATTCTTACATTAAGAATTAGAGGAATGAAAGGTGCTTTAGAGGAACTAGGAGAAGAAGTTGACGATAATGTAGATTCAATTTCAAAAGTACAAACCCAAATCTTGAATTTAACGCAAGGAAAAGTAAATATTTTTGATGATAAAGGTGATTTTAGAAACATTTACGACATTATGTCGGATATTTCTAATGTTTATAATGATTTGACTCAAACAGACAGAGCATCCCTTTTAGAAATAATAGCCGGTAAGAACCGAGCAAACGCGATTCAAGCATTAATTGATAATTGGGGGAATGTTGAAAAGGCAACACAAGCGGCTTATAATTCAGCGGGTACTGCTGTGGCAGAAAATGAAAAATACATAAATTCATTGGAAGGTCACTTAGCTCAATTAGAAACAACTTGGCAGAAACTATCAAATGATGTGTTGGATTCTTCATTCGTTAAAGGGTTAATTGATGAACTTTCAAGTGTTTTGAACACAACCGATGATATAGTTGAAAATGTTGGAACTTTACCAACATTGTTGTCTGCCATAGCCGGTGCATTATCAATAATCAAAAATCAGGGTATTTTCACGGTTGACGACAATAACAAAATTCAACTCCTTGGAAATAATCTTAGAAATGCTAAAACTAGAATTTCTGAACTTTCAGTCGCGATGCAAAGATATAATTCTCTTTCATCAAAATCAGCAAGTTTTCAGGAAAACTATAACAAACATTTAAAAAACAGCGAAACATCAACGGCGAAATATTTACGCAGCCTTAATGGTGCTAATGCTACTTTATCTGGGTATGCCACTTATTTGATTAAAGCGAAAGTTGCGACCATAGCCCTGAGGGTTGCTTCTGCTGCCCTAAACACCGTAGTTACTATGGGTGTAAGCTGGGCTATTTCTACTCTAATAAGTGAAATAAGTGATTTGATTAATGCCGAGGAAAATGCATATAACAAAGCGAAAGAGATAGCAGACACATCACGCGAAAAAACAAAAAATATGGGTGAAGAACAATCCTCTCTTTCCGACTTGATTTCTCAATACAAAGAACTTGCGAAATCAGGTACTACTGATAGCGAATCAAGAGAAAAGGTTAAAAATATTCAAGACCAAATTGTTAGTTTAGTAGGCGACCAAGCAGATGGACTTGATTTGGTAAACGGCAAACTTGATACTGAACTAGCAAAGTTAAAAGAAATTCAATCAACACAAATTCAAGGTAATATATCATCATTTGAAAAAGCCTATTCGGATGCAGCAGACGAGGCATCTAAAAAGGTATTCCACGAAGGCAATGTTGTTTCAGACTGGAATGATGGCAACAATGTCATTAGTTTTGACTATTGGGGTGATGATGATAACCGAGATAAAGCAGCAGAAATTATTAACAAGGCTTGGAAGAAAAAAAGTTATGGTTCTGCTATTGTTGATTTTGAAGATTATGCTTTGGGGTTTGGTGATAGTTTTACTAAATTAACATTAGATGCTGATTTATCTTTAAAAGAGAGAATTGATGCTTTAGATACTGCAATAGATGCCTTAGAAAACACTAAAGGTTTTGATTATACAAATCAAGAAACTTGGAAAAAGTTGGTTGAAATTCGAGATGAATTAGCCGGTTCTGATGGTGTATTTACAAAACAAGTCGATGCTGCAAAAAATCTGCTAGACCAGCTTACAGTTTCTGAAGTATCAGATAATAAAGGTGACATTAAATCACTAGATGATTATGTTAAATACAGACAACAAATTATTGATAATATTTCTAATAATAAAACTATCTCACAAGCAATATCTGATAAAGCATTAAGCAAAAAAGATATTGAAAAAGATGTTGATAATTATTTAAGTACACTTGATGAATTTTCAGACTATTATAATGAGTGGTATAACAAATTTGAGTCTGATACCGCTAAACACACCAAAAGGGTCAAAGAAAATTTCAGTAAATCAAGTTGGTTCAAAGACACCGATTGGAATACAGCCGAAGATAGACTAAATCAATTCAATAATTGGTATGATAAATTGAAAGATTCCGACAAGGAACTTGTTTACAAAATATCAACAGAATTTACTACTGACAAAGTAAAAACACAATTAGAGAATTTAGGCGAAGGTGGTACAGTTGATTTAACACTCCGCCCACAAGTTGACAATAGTGAACTTAAAAAGGCAGGTTGGGATGTTGATTCCGAAGGTACTGCGACTGTATTTACATCAACACAATCAAACAAAGATAATACTATTGCAATCAACTTTACTCCGATTGTTACAGATGATAAGGGCAACTATGTTAAAACCCTATCCCCTGAAGCATTAGAGGAATATGCTCAAGGTGTAATTAACGGTACACGAAAAGATGACCTAAATCTACAAATTGGTGCAAAATTTACAGGTCAAAATGCCGTAAAACAAGCCGTTCAGGCAGCCGAAGAAATTCATAATCTACAAGACTTTTTCTATCTAAAAGGCGACCCATCAGATTTCGACCTAAATGATTGGAAAACAGCACTTTCCGATTATAAGCAATATGTAGAAGAAACAGGTGAAAGTGTACAAGGTGCATTTGAAACTTTGATGACTACAAAGGGTGATAGCAAAAAACCATCATTTATCGAACGTGTAGATGACTATACCGACAAAATGAGCAACCTTAATGATGCTTTTGAAAAATTCCAAAAGGGCGAACTTGAAAATAAAGATATTATCAAGCTAACCGAAGATTTCCCTAAACTTGCAGGTAGAACAGATGATTTAGATGTTGCTATTAATGAATTAAAGGGTAACTTAAATGAGGAAATGTTGAGTGACTTTAATGACCAATTCGGTAATATGGACACTCAAGATGATATTGATAAGTTAAAGGCATTTCAGCAACAGGTACTAAAACTAGGCGATGCTGTTGGCGATACAGATTTCTCTATTGATATTGATGTAGAGTCCGACAATATGGATAAGTTGTATTCAGCAATGAAAGAGTCTGTTACATCAACCGGCTTAACTGCTGAATCCATAGACAAGCTAACAGATAGATATAAAAATCTAAAAGATTTTAATGCACCAAAACTATTTGAGAAAACTGCAAACGGAATACATCTTAATACCAAAGAATTAAGGTTGTTAGAATCTCAATATGAAAATCAGATAAAGACTTCAAGTAGATTAAAGTTAGTTGAACTTGAACAAAAATATAATAATCTAACAAAGCAAATAAATGAATGTAAGGATGCTTCCGAGGCAGCCGATTTATATTCTAAAAGACAAGATGTAATCAACAAAATCAAAGATACATCGGAACTTGCCACACAGTATGAGGGTTTAACTTCTGCATTTAAGAAATGGGAAGAAGCTCAGTCACTTGGCGAAGAAGGCGATATGTACGATAGCCTTACAAGTTCATTAAAGGATATTAAAGAACTTTATAACGAAGGTTTAATCGGTACAAACAAATTTAGGTCAGCCGTTCAGTTAATGAGCAATGAGGACTTGTCAAACGCAACAGATGATGAATTAATCACAGCTTATGATAAGGGTTATAAGAAAATGACCCGATATTTCACTGATAGCCGTAATGGTTGTTTGAATTTCTTAAAAGATGTTCAAGCACTTAATTCTGAATGGGTTAAGATGAACAGTGATGGTAGTTGGAATATTAATTTTGGCGTTGGTGATGATGAAAAAGTTGCTGAGAAATTAGGACTAGATGTTGAAACTGTACAGTCTATTATGCGTAAGTTATCTGACTATGGTTTTGATATTAACCTAGATTCTATTTTTTCAAAATTAGATTATCTGCAAGATGAAACCACTGCTGCGGTTAAAAAGTTAAAAGACCTTGGTTTAACTAAAACAGAATTTGATTTTGATACAGATAGTATTGAGGATGTAAATAAGCAAATTACTGAAGCTGAAACAATTCTTGATAAATTCAAGGACAAGAAAGGCAAAATCAATGTAAAACTTGATGGTGCAACAGAGGCTGAAACTGTATTTGTTAGTCTATTAAGTCGTAAGCAAGAACTAGAAAAACCTACAGTAATGCACGTCAACATTGAAGAAGCCAAGGGTGACATAGCTACTTATATTGGTTATTTACAAACATTTGAAACTAACTATAACGACCTTGAAATTCAAACAAAACTTGGTGCAGATACAAAGGAAGTTACAAAGAATATCAGTGGTGCTATAACTAACATTGATAAAATTCCTAAAGAAGTTAAAACTAAACTAGGTTTAGATGATAAGGATTTCACTAAAGCGGTTAAAAATGTTAAGGCAAATGTTAAAGCAAAGGTTTCACCAAAGCAAGAAGATTTAGATACCATCCGAAAAACAATATCTAATATCAAGCCTAAAATGTTGGTAAAAGCCGGACTGGACAGTTCATTTATTGATAATTATGACCCTGAAGATAAAAAGGCGTCAGTTGAATATACTTCTCCTAGTGGTCAAAAGATTACTGATTATCAAAATTCTATTGATAATTGGCAACCAAAAAATAAATCAGCAACTATCAATTATGATACTAAGGTAAATACCGTTGGTAGTTCGGTTGTATCTTGGATTAAAGGTGCAGGTGGTAAAGTTGTTTCTTGGGCTAAAAATAAACTCGGTATAGGTAAAGTTGACGGTACAGCTCAAACCACTGGTATGGCAAAGGCTCAAGGCGATTGGGGAACTAAAGAAAACGGTGTTGCTTTAGGTGGAGAACTTGGTCAAGAATTAGTAGTTCGTAATGGTCATTTCTTTACTATTGGTGATAATGGTTCAGAGTTCTTTAAGTATCAAAAGGGAGATATTATCTTTAATGCCGACCAAACAGAACAAATTCTCAAGAATGGTAAAATCACTTCCGGCAAAAAGCGAGGAAGTGCATTTGTTGAGGGTACTGCCTTCTCTAGTGGTTCGGGTAAAATCACTGCTAAAGGTAAGGTTACTACCTCCCCTGCTAAATCTAAAAAGAAAAGCAGTAAGAAAAAAAGTAGTAGCAAGAAAAAGAGTAGCAGTAGCAATGATAAAGAAGATTCAAAGCAAACCATTGATTATGTTGAAATTGCAGTTAACCGAATCCAAAGAGCCGTTAATAGATTAAATAAAATTGCCGAGAGTACATTTAAGTCTTTTAAAACAAGACTAAATGCAACAGGTCAAGAAATAGAAAAACTTGGCGAACAAATTAGTGTTGAAAAGTCAGCCTATAACACTTATATGAATAAGGCAAATTCTGTTAAGTTGTCTAAAAGTCTTAAAAGGAAAGTCCGTGAGGGTGACTATGAAATTACGGATTATGATTCAAAGACAGCCGACCTTATCAATGAATATAAAGATTATTATGAAAAGGCACTTGAATGTAAAGATACTATCCAAGACCTTAACGAAGATTTAGCACAAAAATATGTTGATGCTTTTGACCTTGTAGAAAAGAATTTTGATAATAAGTTATCAAGAATTGAAAACAAGGCTAGTCAATATGATAACCAAATTTCATTGAGAGAAGCACAAAACTATTTTGTTTCAGCAAAGTATTATAAACAACAAGCAAATCAAGAGAAAAAGCATATTGCCGAATTAAAGAATAAATATGCTGGTTTGAACGAGTCATTCAGAGAAGCCGTTAATTCAGGAAAGATTAAAAAGGGTAGCGAAGCGTGGTACGAAATGAAACTTGCTATCGAAGGTGTCAAGGGTGATATTGATGATGCTACTGTGTCATTAGCAGAATTTGAGAATAAAGCCCGTGAAGCCGATTGGAGTGCATTTGACTACTTACGTGACCGTATCTCGCAAATCACTTCTGAATCAGATTTTTTAGTTGATTTAATGAGTAATGACAAATTAGTTGATGATAAAGGCAACTTTACTAAAGAGGGTTTAGCAACTGCGGGATTACACGGTGTTAATTATAACACTTATATGTCGGAGGCTAACAAGTATGCCAAAGAACTAAAGAGTATCGAAAAGCAACTTGCAGATGACCCAGCCGATACAAGACTAATTGAAAGAAAAGAAGAACTTCTTGGGTTACAACAACAGTCAATTAAGAGTGCAGAGGACGAAAAACAAGCCATTAAAGATTTGGTTGAAGATGGTATTAAAGCACAATTAGACTCCTTAAAGGATTTGATTGATACTTATACAGATTCACTAGACAAGGCAAAGAGTTTCTATGATTTCCAAAACAAGATTGAAGATAAGACTTCAGATATTGCAAAACTTCAAAAGCAGTTAGCTGCATATGAGAACAATGTATCTGAAGAAACACAATCTAAAATCCAAACTATAAAGGTAGATTTGGCTGATGCTCAAAAGGAATTACAAGAAACCGAATATGACCAATATATTTCTGACACAAAACAGTTGTTAGATGATATGTATAACGATTATGAGGAACTCTTGAATAAGCGACTAGATGATATAGATACTTTAATGGAGAATATGATTGATACAATCAATCAAAATTCTGGCGATATTGGTACAACTATTAGAGAAACATCAAAGGATGTTGGCTACACTCTAACGGATGAAATGAATAGTATTTGGTCAAGTAATTCTAAATCATCTATCATAACTACATATGGTAATAAATTTGATAGTGCATTAACAACCGTTAATAAAGTATTGAAAGAAATTTCACAAGATATAAAAACGGTTACAGGTAGTAGAACAACTACAAAGAAAACTACAACAAATACAACTAAGAAAACAACCAATAATAACAAGAAGAAGTCTAATACAAAGACAAATAGTAATTCTAAAACCAATAATAAAAACGCCAATAAAAAGAAAACCACTACTAAAAAAGGTAATGGTAAAGGTGAAATTGGTGATAAGGTTACATACAAGTCTGGTATTTATCATCAAGACTCTGCCGGTGGTGGTAGATGGGGTAATCAGTATTTAGGCAAAAATGTTTACATTACAAATACTAATCCGGGCAGTAAATACCCATATCATATTAGTACAGGTAATAAACTAGGCAAAGGTGATTTAGGTTGGGTTAAGTTAAATCAGTTAAAGGGTTACAAAACTGGTGGGCTTGTAGATTATACAGGTTTAGCACAACTTGACGGTACACCTAATAAACCTGAACTTGTTTTAAACGCACAAGATACTGAAAACTTTATTTCATTAAGAGATAAATTGCGTGATATTTCTGAACAGTCAATGAATTTGTGGGATAACTCTTATAGTGGTTATAGTGTTCCTACTGTTATTCCATTCTCATTACAAGATTTTGAAAAGAAAATCGCAGATTTGGAAACACATTCACAAGCAACAAATCTAACTAATGAAATAAATGTAAACATTCCTATTGAACACGTCCAAGACTACAATGAAATGCTTGAACAGATGAAGAAAGATAAGAAATTTGAAAATATGGTTAAGGCAATCGGATTAACACCGTTGACAGGTGGAAGTACATTGGCAAAAAATCATATTAGTTGGAAATAATTTTTCGAGGGAGGTAATTCACTTATCTCCCTCTTTTGAGAGTAGGTGAAACAATGTTTTCTAAAAAGAATAAACGATTATATAAAAGAATTGAAAGTTTAAATAAACAGTTAGAAGAAGTTATGAACGAAAACCTATTATTAAAGCAATCACAAAATGAATTGGAAGAATATAAAGAGTCTTTAAAAAGAACAGAAAATAAATTCAATAAAGTAAGGTTAGAATATATTTCTCTAATTAGTGAAGTAAAAGAATTAAAAAGTTTATATACAATGATGAACAAAGAGTTGAAAAGTAGATTAAATAAAAACAAAGTACAGCAGTAAAAGGCTACTGCTGTACATATGAAAAAAATAGTAATAAAATCAGAATTTTAAAGCCATCCTACATTGAAAAAATAGGTTGGGTAAGGAGAGAAGTTGAATGATTAATGAAATGTTTAAGGATTATCCCGATGTGGTAACTCCGCAAGAGTTACAAAAAATGTTACATATTGGCAGAAATGCGACATATAAAATCTTAAAAGAAAGATTGATTGAAACAATTAGAATAGGTAAGAAGTACATTATACCCAAAGTAAATGTTATCAAGTATTTGGAGGGAAATTAATAATGCAAGAAAAGAAAAAAGCGATTGAAATTTCGGCTACATTTGATATAATTAAATTGGATGTAGCTGACTGTTAAGTGAAAGGAGAATAGTGTTGAGAAAGAAAAGAAACATAACAGGCAGTGTGCAAGTTAAAAACGGTAAGTATTGGGTCGTTATCAATCTTTATGATGCGAACGGCAAGAGAAAGCCAAAATGGATTGATACGAAACTACCGGAACGAGGAAATAAGCGAAATGCTGAAAAAATGTTAGCCGATTATTTGGCTGATTTTAATAAAATGAACATTCCTTATTCTAAAATAACAGTAGATGAGTATTTCAGATGGTGGCTTGATGAGATTAAATCACAGGTCAACCAAAATACATATCGTTCTTATAGAGGAAATATGCTAAACCACATTATTCCTTATTTTGAACAAAACAAAACACCACTACAAGAATTAACACCACTTGATTTAGAGGTTTATTACGTGGTTAAGTCAAAGCCACATAGTAAACTAGACTCTAAAGGTACTTTATCGCCAACCACAATAAAGCACCATCACCAAAACATAAGTAAAGCATTAGCTGATGCGGTAAGAAAAGGGTTAATAACTATGAATCCTGCTTCAAACGCAAAAACACCAAAAGCCGAGAAGTTTAAGGCGAATTTCTTTAATCAAAGTCAAATTAAAGAAATGTTATCGCTTTTTAAAGGTTCAGTCATTGAACTACCTGTATTTTTAACTTCTGTCTATGGTTTTAGAAGAAGTGAAGTTTTAGGCTTAAAATGGAGTCAAATTGATTTTGAAAATCAATCCATCATCATTAGTGAAACACTCCAACAGGGTGTGGGCGGTAGTTTCACATCTGGAACTAAAACAGATGGTAGTTACAGAACTTTGCCAATAACCAAAGAGGTAAAAAAGGTACTACTAGAAAAGAAAAAGTCACAAGAGGACAAGAAAAGATTGATGGGTAGTTACTACATAGAAAGTGACTATGTTTGTACAAGAGAAGATGGCGAGGTCATTCAACCAAACTATTTGACAAGAACATTCCACAGTATGCTTGTAAAAAGCGACTTACCGGTGATTAGATTTCACGATTTAAGGCATAGTTCAGCAAGTAACCTTTTAAATATGGGCTTTAGTGTTGTTGATGTTGCAAGTTGGTTAGGTCATAGTAGTAGTTCAACTACTTTGAATTTTTATGCTCATATTCAAAAAAATTCAAAAATGAATATTGCAAATGCGTTAGATGGCGTATTTGAAAACTAAAGTGTTAGATAAGTGTAGATGAACCCCTCAAAAAGTGTAGATGAAAGGTATTTACAAAAGTAAAAAATCCTCAAAAAAGGCTTGTTTAAGCCATTTTCAAGGACTTGTAATTGGCAGGGGCAGAAGGACTCGAACCCTCGGCACGCGGTTTTGGAGCGGCTCAGAAGTGGTATTATCTTGTATCACCTAATGCTGCAAAGTCCAAAAAGCACAGTAATTATCAGCAATCTCAGGATTTTGTAACACTGAACAATATTTAATATATTGTTCTTTATTTTCTAAAATTCAGAAAGTTTTTTAGAAAAATTTTTAGAAAACCCTTACAAGATTTCATCAGTCAAAAAACTGCCAATGCATAATATTCAGAATCAACCCCCAAAATTATCGAAAAATAACCCCTAAAACAACCAAAAGCTGAAGACAATTTTCATATCCTCAGCTTTATTTTTTGCTTGCTATTTGGTCGTTTATAAAGACTGTCTGAACACCAAAAACAAACCCTTCAATCTGTTTGTCATAAATACTTCCACTGAAAATTATAGCCCATAAAGGCTTTGTTACTCAGTTCAATAACTTCCATAATTCTTTGCACAAGTTCGTAAAAAGTGGATAATTAAAAATGACCTTCTATGGTAGAATTAAAGAAACTACAATAGGAGGTTTTATTATGACAAGAGAATATTGACATATACAGCAATATAAAAAATTATTGGGCCTGAAAAGAAGAAGGATTCACATATTGGAAAATCAGTGATAATCAGTTAGAATTCAGTTTTCTACCTTTGGAATAGCGTACTAAAATATTTTGTACTTTATCTGTATAGCTAATTTGTTAAGGTAATCGTAAAGAAGTTCTTTGCAATGGTAGTATTCCATATTGAAAGCTTTTACCGTTATGCCTTTAAGGATATCTTCTTTATCAATGTCAGTTTCTTTCATAAATTGTCCTAGTCCATAATGTGCAAGGCAATTTCTAATATTTCTGTTTTTAAGAGAACTATTTAATTCCAACTTGGTGTTTAGTAATTCGTTCATTTCTCTTATAAAGTCGCAAAGGTAATAATATTGTAAATAGGCAAATTTGAATTTTTGGGGAATGTTTTCAACGAAGTAGTTTTCAACAAATTTTATTGCATAATTGATATTGCAAAGAATTGAAAACAATACAAACCCTACATCATTTTTTAAAACTAATGGGCAATTGTGATAAAAGTGATAGTCTTTATATATAACTATGTTATTGATATCATCGTAATTATATGGAGGAAAGTTTCTGCACCCTAAATAAGCAGCCAATTTACCTACGATTACACCCATCTCGCTAATGAAATCACCTGAATTTTTATCTTCAAAATCATCAATGGGAGTGTGTAAAGCACACAAAATTGTATTGCCACAGAATTCTCCATTGCAAATATCAGTTCCTACATTATAATAGGCATTTTTACGCAATCCACTTATTCTAAAGAAATAATTATCACTTTTGTAAAATCGATGCATTAGAGCTTTAGTATAATCGTTATAAGATTTTTCAAAAAGCTTATGCCCTTGTCTAAGAGAAGAATAATAAGTCTTTTCTTTTTTGTTAAACACTGGTGCGGCTAACCCCATTTTTCGACACCATTGTTCTGCACCATCTGCAAATATTCCTATGTAGGGTTGACACATCATTAAAAAATTACTATCAATATTTTTAGCATTTGTATTGATATCAATTATTGTATTTAAAAATCTTGCATCTGATTGAATTAGTTCGAATGCTGCTTTCTGCACTTTGTTGATTCTTATATTTTCCATAGTATTTATTTAACAAGTATTATAGTTGTTTCATTTATTTGTTAGTTTTGTATTCGCTTTTTTAATGTACATTGCCATATTGTAAGAAGAAAAGTCAAGCTGAACACACAAACTCGACTTTTCTTCTTTGTTTATATTGAATTCATAATGTCTAATAAGCTTTGGTAACTGTCAACATCATGGTAAACAACATTGCTTGTTGACATTTCATTAAACAATTTTTTGGCACAAGAAATCTTTGCTTGCTCTATCGGTCTAAGATTAAGCGTTTCCATTGTTCCTTTTGTTTCAGCAATAAAGAAGATATGTTTAACCGTTCCTTCGTAGAAAGCGATAGCCCAGTCAGGAGAATAATTACCGACGGGAGTAGGTATTTGAAATGTTCTCGGAAGTTTTGCGTAAACACATACTTCTTCCGCTGCATCCAAATCTTCTGCAAATCTTCTTTCAATACTCTTTTCAGCAGAACCATCCGTAAACACATAATCCTGAATTGCTTTTTTTGCAAGGAATGCCTTATCAAAGCTCTGCGTATTTTTTTCGGCTGTAAAGATTGTGCTATCGTATTTTCCTTCAATAGTATCGTAAGAAATATGATCTACAATCATTGTAGCTTTTTGCTCATTGATAAGCCTGATAACCTTTGTAATAAATTCTTCAGGATTATTTCTAAACATATAGAATTTTTTGATATTTATGCCCTGTAAAATTGCTGATACAGTTTTTCTTGTTAATGATGTTCCCTCAGTAATTTTGCCAATGAGATCGTATTTGACTTGACTTGTTTCAGTGTGTCTAAGTGTTTGTACTCTCGTTTTCTCGCTGGTAAAGGAAGCTCCACGCTCAACTTCGTATTCATTCATTTCTTCTTTTTGATGACCGACAGTTGTGGTGTATTGAAGTTCAGTAACAAATAATTTATCATCAATATGAGCAACGGCTTTTTGTATAAGTTCATTGCTGTCAAATTCTACTGTATAAGCGTATTTGTGGTTTATCTCGTTCCATAATGCCTGAAATTCTTTTTTGGCAAAGTTATCATTAAGAGGATTATCTTTGACTTTTGTTTCGTGACCATCTGTAAACATATCTTGAAGAATGTTGTCATCATATACAGACTGAATAAGCGTATGTATACCATCCGCCATAGGTTTTAATTCTTCCGGTAGTTCAGCGACAGTACCACTCTTAATTTCTTGACGATATTTGTCAGTAACCTTATCGTCATCATCAATATAATCATTTTTGATAAGATATTTGTAAATTTTATTTGCGGTTTTATCGTCAATGAGCGTAGGTACATCATCAACCTTAACATACTTGCCTTTGAAATATTCACTTGTTGCAACAGTAGGTCTGTCATAAAGTACAGATTTAATATCCGACTGCAAATCCGTAACAAATGTTTTATAGCTTTCGCTTGCAATGACCGTTAGGGTATTTATATCATGTACAGATTCGCCACAACTTTCCGCATCCATACGATTGCCGTTCTGATTTACGCACAAACGAAGTCCACGACCGACTTCTTGACGCTTTGCGGTGTTGCTATCGGAATGTTTGAGTGTACAAATCTGAAAAACATTTGGATTATCCCAACCCTCACGAAGTGCGGAATGAGAAAATATAAATCTTGTAGGCTCGTCAAATGAAAGCAATCTTTCTTTGTTCTTTAAGATAAGGTCATATGCTGAAATATCATCAGAAAATTCACTGCCACGCTTTAATTTACTGTCAATAGCATGACCTTTTTTATCAATACTAAAGTAACCTGTATGTACCTTAGTTACATCACTACAGATGAACTTTAAATATCTTTGGTACGGGGTATCAAGCAATGTTACATAGTCGTTTAATACACTGATGTATTCCTGCTCAAATATCTTGCCGTACTCGCCAAGAACTTCATCTCCGTTTTCATCATACTGACGATATTTTGCAACTTCATCAATGAAGAATAATGATAGACATTTAATTCCCTTGTCAAAGAGTTTTTCTTCTTTTTCAAAATGAGAAAGTATGGTTTCTCTAATTTGAATACGGCGCATATCGTTTTCAGAAATATCTCCAACAACATCTCCGGTTTTGATTACTTTGCCGTTAGTGAAAGTTACTGTACCATAAAGAGGGTTAATTTCAGAGATGGTATAACCCTTATACTGTTCCATTTCTTGGGAAACATAGTACAAGTTATCATCAACACCGCACAATTTCGTCTTTCGATTGATTGACGTATTATATCCGATTTCAAGCTCAATTTTCGCCATTGGTGGTTTCTTTGGCGATAACACAATTTGTTCAAGATATAGATAGCTGTCAGTTCCTCTTAAATTCTTAACTTCAAAACCTTTAACTTCAATTTTTTTGACAAGTTTTTTGTTGAATGCATCAAGAGCATCAAGTACATAAATAAGGTTGTGATGTTTTGCGTGGGTAGCAGAATAGTTAAGACTGAAAAGAGGATTAAAGTTTTTCAATGCCTTTTGTGTTACATCACCGCCCATTTTCTGTGGCTCATCAAGAATTAAAATTGGACGATTTGCTTTGATAACATCAATTGGACGGCGAGATGCAAATTCATCACGCTTTGAATAAATAATACGGGACTCCTTGCTTCTACCGCCTTCTTTAAGAGATGTAGCAAAAGCTTGTGTATTTATAATCATAACATTGATGCCTGAGTTTGATGAAAAGTTATCAAGCTGATTTAAGTTGGAACTGTTATAGATAAAGAAACGAGCCTTTTTGCCGTAGTGTTCCATGAAGTGATCAGTGGTTACTTCAAATGATTTCTTTACACCTTCACGAATAGCAATGCTCGGTACCACCACAATAAACTTGCTCCAGCCGTATTTTTTATTTAGCTCAAACATTGTTTTGATATATACATAGGTTTTACCGGTACCTGTTTCCATCTCAATATCAAGACTGCATCTGCCCAAATCTTTTACAAGAGAAGGGGAGAGCTTTATGTTATTCTGACGCTGCAATGTCTGAATATTATTCAGAAGTTGTTCATCCGAAAGCTCCACCAGTTCATTCTTGTATCCGGTATCGTTTGTCGGGTCATACAGTTGCATCTCTTCATCTGTAAATCCCAATGTTATCTGCATATCCTTGGACTTCATTTTACCGAGGTCACGAATATAGCTGATCTTGTCGTGAAAGCCCTGCCCCTGAAAGACACGCACAACGGCATCGACCGCATCGGTTTGATATTGTTGTATTTTGAAATTAAACTTCATATGCCCAACTCCGTGTTATCGAATTGATGTTTCGATAAATTCTCTCATTTCTTCTATGATTTCTTTGCGCAAGCCTTCGGCCTTGTTGGAGAAAGCTATTTCCTTTTCTGACACATCAACATAATCTACACTTTCTACCTCAAACGGCGACGCACCATTCATCCATTTCCCAGTATAGCTATTTCTGCGAATAGCCTCTTGCAATTGTTGATAATCGGGACTATCTGGATCAGCAGCGTCATAGTTTTGGAGTGCTTCTAAAAAGTCAGTTGCTTCCTCATAGGTTTCATCCGCCCTTTGAGATTGGATTAAACTTACGAACTCATCCTTCAAGTTTTTATATCTTCTGCACTCTCTTATGGCGGTGTCATACTCTTCTATCTTATCGCTAATACTTCGCTTGAAAAGAAATTGAGCTTTAGTTCGATTAAAAGCAAATTTTCCACTTTCAACACTTGCTAAAATCTCTGTTCGCAGTTCAAATAGGGACACGCTGATAGCACGGTTCTGTGCTTCCATAGTCTTTTTGAACTGTACACTTGTAATAATCAAGCCGACAACGGCGACAAGAACTGCCAGAGAATTAACAATTAAAACCGTTATATCCATTACAGCACCTTCCTTACTGTGTCAGGGCTATATGCGGCGAAAATTTGCTCAAAGTTAGTTGCAACACTATCGTTTGCCATAGAGCTGTCACGCATAACAAAATAATATGGTTTTTGCTTGGCGATAGCCGTGATGACTTCTTCATCAATGTTTTTGTCAAAGCAAGCAATCAAATACCCATCCTCAACATCAAAGTAAGAATAACTCCTCATTCCTACTTTCTCACTCCTAACTTGAATTTTGCTGCTAAGCAAAATTCCAAGGTCAAGCATTACTTGGAATAACAAATCTTCCGGAGTTCTGTCCTCTTTAATGTTATCTTCAAGGCTTGTAAACAGTGAAGGCTCATACTCTGCAGGATTATAGTACACATCTTTCATATTAGAGGTGTCTAATTTAAGGTCTCTGAAGCCAGCATCTCCTGTAATTCCCAATTTTTCTGCTGATCGTTTAATTCTTGTCTTGCCAGCTTCACATATGTTCTTGAATCCAGCTCTGCCTAAAGCAGAATCTTCTGAACACTTTTCTGGAACCTGTACCATAATGTATTTTCTGTTTCCATTATCAGTCATATTTGCAAGCATTACTCCATGTGCAACCGTTGCAGAACCTGAAAAGAAATCGAGAACGATGTCATCGCCTTTTGTAAATGAAAGAACATGCTCTTTACAAACTTCCGCAACTTTTGGAGTGTCAAATGGAACGCCTAAATCTTCGAGAAAGGCTGTATCACTTCCTCCAAAATATAGTAATGAAGGAATATTTTCATAAATATTATCCCTCAAGAGATATTTGCTTCTCGGCTGTGTAGTTTCATCAACTCCAAAAACTATTCTTCCTTCATCGTACATTTTTTTTAGTGTTGTAGAGGGAAAACGCCAACCTTTGTCAGGCACAGGGCAAATTTTTTTTGTCTTTGGGTGAACTAATGGCAAAAAATAGTCATCAGGGGCCTTTTTCTTATTTGGCCAAGCCATAGATACCGCTTGGTATGGTTCTCCGTTTTCATCTAAACGATTATAGGCTTTTTCACCTCCAGATAAACCATCTTGAGATTTCATCCACCCCGAAAAGTCTTTATTGGCATCCTCAAAAGTATAAGAGTCTGTAATTTTACCAAATAGTTGTTTTGCCTTTGATAAGATGACACTTGCATTTTTCTTCATTCTCTGAATCTTATTGTTTTGCAAAAATTCATATTTGTTTTTTGCGTAAACCAATATGTACTCATGCTGATATGAAATTCCTTGAGCATCACCTTTAGGATTTCGTTTATCCCACACAATAGTACCTAAATCATTTTGTTCTCCAAATATTTCACGGCATACATTTTGTAAATTAGTAATCTCATTTTCATCCATATTTATAAGTATTACGCCATCTTCTTTGAGTAAATCTTTCGATATTTTGAGGCGAGGATAAATCATGTAAAGCCAATCTGAATGAAATTTTCCGTTACTTTCATTGTTAACACGCATATCGAAAAGCAGGTTTCCGTTTTCGTCATACTGCCCACTCGCATTAGAAAAATCATCCTTTGACATATTAAAATTATCATTATATACAAAGCTATCTTTTCCCGTATTATACGGCGGGTCTATGTATATCATTTTAATTTTACCAAGATAAGTTTCTTGCAAAAGCTTTAACACTTCAAGATTATCGCCCTCAATATAAAGATTTTCTGTATTATCAAAATCAACGCTTTCTTCTCTGCAAGGACGCAATGTCTTATTTATTGGTGCATTGGCGAGAAGAACGGACTTCTTCTTGTCAGGCCAAGTAAACTGATAGCGTTCCTCATTGCCGTCAACAACCTTGCAAGAAATCTCCTGCATAAGTACATCTTTATCAATAGCACGAACTATTTCACCGTTCTCATCCTTTGCCTCAGTTACGGCATTAGGAAACATATCCGCCAACTTCTTAAAATTCTCATCAGCCTTATTAACTGTCTGCATTTTCAACTTTTCCATGTTTATCTCCTTAAAGAAACTTCAATTTGTTTATATGATTCTATTTTATTAATTATTTCTTGCTTATCATTTTCTTTTTTTGCTTTATTGAGTTTGTCTTCTAAATGTTTTATCATATCAATAGTTTTATTGTACTTCCACTCTAAAGCTTGTCTAACAAATGGTTGTAAAGTCATCCTTGTGGGCATACGATTATCAATTGTTATTTCAACTGGAACGTTATTGCCCATATATAAATATCTTTTCGCCAATAGAGTTCTTACTACAGGGTTTGCATAATCCAATATGGCGGAATATGTTTTTTCTTTGTAAACATCAAGAATAATTTTTCGTTCATATTCACTCATATTTTCTATAGCTTTAATTGCTTTTTTGTTTCTTGTTTTACTACTAATAAAGTTATTCATTTTCTTTAACAAATAGGTAATAATATATACTATTATTAAACTTGTAGTTATTGCAAAAATTAGTCCAAGCATAAAGCCATTCTTTTTACTCCACTCATACAAATTGATTTTTTCTAATATTTGTACAGGCATAAAAAGAATACCAAAACTAAATATCCATAATGACGGGAGCAAAATTTTTAGTGGAATTTTTAAGATAGATATAAACTTATTAAACCATTCCATATTTATTCTCCTAATTCTTTTTTTAGTTTAGTGATTTTTTGATGCAATTCAAACTTTTTCTTCGGTTGTCGCTCTGTTCGTGCTTGTTTTTCAAGTTTGGCAATTTGCTTTTTAAGTTTTTCCTGTTTTTCGTGCAGTGCGATATTTTCATCGAGGGATAACTCCTCATTCCACACTCCTAACTCCAAACTCTTAATAATGTTCTCCCATACTGTATCAAGGTTAAGTCCCTGAAGTTCAATTCGTTGATTTTCAGTAGGTTTCCATTCTGTCTGCATTACCTTTGTATGGTAAATAGCAAGTCTGCTTTCATTCTCATATTCAAGAACAAATAAAATATTCTGCGGTATCAACTTAGAAAGCGTTGCTATCGTTTTTTCATCATATTCTTTCTTTTTGAGTGAAACAAGCAAAACAAAAAAACTTTTTACATCTTCTCCGGCAGGAATATTAACCTTATTGGGAGCAATTTCATTTACTATCGTGATTCTTGAAATATCAGCATCAATTTTTGCTTTTGCTGCTGTATTCATTTGAAATTTAGTATAAATAGCTTTTTTCGGAAGCTGCTTACTCATTTCCGTCGTCTTTGGTAATCCGAGCATTTCAATTTTCACTCCGTTTCAATCAGTTATTAGTTAGGAATTATGAATTAGGAGTTATCCTTCATAGTCTTAGTTATGCTTGAAAGCAATTTTTTCAATTCAACACAATCTGAATTGATTGAACCAAACTCATCCTTAGATAAGTATTCCGCACCATACAATAGTTCTAACCAATATGCAGTTTCAGAGCACTCCTTAAAAGCAATATACATCTTTGCCAAAAAATCTTTTTTGCTAATTGCGCAGTTTGCCTCGGCAATATTTGCTCCTATGCTTGTTCCGCTTCTTAATAGCTGTTTTGAAAGGACATATTCTTTCTTTTCACCACAAAGATATTTGTACATTCTAATAATTCGCAAAGCAAACTTTTTGCTTTTCTCAAAAACAATGTTTTCCATTCCTAATTCCTAATTACCAAAAAGCATATAAGTTCAAAGTCATCTAAACCCTTAATCTCGTTTGTCAAAAAGCTGACCTGTCCACCACCCAAGAAACTGTCTATATCACTTTCTTCTTTTACTTCGATAATAGATGAAATTGCATCGCCAAGCAATTCTGAAAATTTTGACATATCTTTGCCATCACGGGTTTCTTTGTTAAACTGTTTGCAAAGGTCTGTATATGGTTCAGTTTTGCCTTTGCAAAGATAACGCATTTTGTCAAGCATTGCTTTTGGCGACAAATGGTCACATATAACTTGTCCGTCTTCACTGATATAAACCATATAGAATGGGTGAAGTCTGTTCTGGTTATCTATGTTTACGCTGTTGGAGCGATTTTTTAGCACATAGATAACTCCGGACGGCATTTCATCACTTGCTTTTGCGACTGCATGAAGTCCAAAAGGTGTTTTATCTATATCGGGATGATTCTTTACATATTCAAGCAAATCAAGTCTAAATTCATTAAGACCCAAATCCATTATAGAAATACCGCTTGACATATCTTCAATATCAACAACCTCTTCTTGCAAGCGTTTGAGTTGTGATTTTCTGTATTCAAGGTCGGTCTTTTCTTCATCACTTAGCAGATTGTCATCGCCTGTTGCAGTCATATCTACAATTTTCATTCGTGTTTCAACTTTTGCTTTAAGATTGATATAATCATCAAGGGTTACATCCGGCCAAAAGTTTACAAGCTGAATGACTTTATTTTTGCTTCCGATACGGTCAATTCGTCCAAATCGCTGAATGATGCGAACAGGATTCCAATGTATATCATAGTTAATAAGATAATCGCAATCCTGTAAATTCTGACCTTCTGAAATACAGTCAGTTGCAATGAGCAAATCAATCTCTGTATCATCATTTGGCATAAGCAATTTTTTGTCTTTTGATATTGGAGAAAAGCATGTGAGCACTGTGTTCAAGTCTTTCTTTAGATTTGGACATGTAGTGCGTCCTTCAACCATACCGGATACCATTGCGGTATTAAGACCGTATTTCGTTTTTACATAAGTGCTTACGTTGTCATATAAGTATCCTGCCGTATCGGCAAAGGCAGTAAAAATAATTATCTTTTTATTGCCTTCATTTATCGGGTGATTTATCTTGTTGTCAATTATTTTCAACAGTTCTTGCAGCTTTAAATCATGTTCAGGTGTAATATCACCAACCATAAGAGTAAGCAGTTCAAGAATATCTGCATCTTTTTGCAGACTTTTTCTCCATGAAACATAGTCCATATCGGCAAGACTGATTTTTATTTTTTTACCAAAAGAGAAAAGGTCATCAACATTCTGATCTTCATCGTCAAATTCATCAACATCAGAAATATCTGTTAGGTCAAGTTTGGTGTCTGTAAACTTGTTAAAATCGTCAATCGCTTTTATGGTTTTGTCAATCAATGCCTTAATGCGTGTAAGCGTAAGGTTGAATGAATAAACAGAACTTTCCATACGCTTCATCAAATTGATTGCAGTAAGTCTGCGAATACCCTGCTCACGACCCATTTGGTCGAATCCGATTTTTTCTTTATCTTTACCAAATAAGTCAGAATATTTTTCTTTTTTGCTTGCCTGAATATAGTGGGTGGGGGTGTATATTGAAAGTGATAGGAGCATAAGCTGCTCAAAAATTTGATTATATGTAATAGCTGATTTTAAATCAGTTAAGTTAGGTCTGAGTGATATTGGTTTGAGCCTTGACGGGAATGTACCTATATCCGTAGTATCGTAGTATTTTTGAATATGCTTTCTTGAGCGGGCAATTGTAACGCTGTCAAGCACTTCAAAAAAATCAAAATCAAGCATTTTCAGCAGATTGTCTGTTGTCCTATACGAAACATCCCATTTGCTCCAAGTATTAAATGCCCTTTGTGCGTTTTTAAATATATCGTCAATAGAGCGAGTGGTGTTCAATTTTTTGTCAATGTACTCAGTGTGACCTTCATACGCAAGTGCTAACTGATTTTTTAAATCATTAAAACGATTGTTTACCGGCGTTGCAGAAAGCATGAGAACTTTTGTTTTCACACCTGCACGAATTACTTTTTTGAGAAGTTTTACATATCTGTTTTCTTTATCATCTTCATCAGGATTTTCAATTATTTTTCCGCCATTACGGAAGTTATGCGATTCATCAATAACTACAAGATCATAGTTGCCCCAATTTAGCCTATCCAGATCAAGACCGTTAGATTTACCGTGTGTTCTGTTAAGGTCGGTGTGATATAACACATCATATCTCAAACGGTCGGATGCAATAGGGTTATTGATATAGTTGTCTTTATATGTATTCCAGTTGTTTGTCAGCTTTTTAGGACACAAAACAAGTACAGACTTGTTTCTGTTTTCGTAATACTTGATAACAGCAAGTGCAGTAAAAGTTTTGCCAAGACCAACGCTGTCTGCAAGAATACATCCGTTGTATTTTTCAAGTTTATTGATGATTGCAAGAGCGGCGTCCTTTTGAAAATTGTAAAGCATATTCCAAATCTTGCTTTCTTTAAATCCGGTTGCCTCATTAGGAAGAACATCTTCTGAAATATCTTCAAGAAATTCGTTGAAGATATTATAGAGTGTAACAAAATAGATAAAATCAGGAGAATTTTCGTTGTAGGCAGCCGTTATATTGCCAATAACCTCATCGGTGACTTCCTGCAAAACTTTATTATTGTTCCAAATTTCATTAAAATCCGCAAGCAATGTCTTTGCCAATGAATTATCCTTAACAATGGTTGTGCTGATTACATTGCCCTTTTCACAACCAAGCTCAATTGTTGTAAAGTTATTTATCGGTGTGTATCCAACTTCATCTACTACAATACCGCCCTGAATTGTCTTATCACTTATATTCGACTTAAATGTAACTTTCTTTTTTATCCACTCGGCACATTCTTTGGCAATTGCCTTTTGAGTGAGTTCATTTCTTAACTTTATCTCAAACTCTGTACCATACAAACTTTTTTCACGGGTTAGTCTGGGAATATAAAATTCTCTCTTTTCTTTAGGAGCTTTTTCAGTAGTGAAAGTAGGAGAGGTAAAAATAAAACGAAGTTCATCAATTCCGGATAATTGCTTTTTTAATTCCTGAAATGCATAAATTGAAAAACAAGCAGCGGTAATTGAAAGTTTGCTTCCTTTTTTTATCTCAACGGACAAATCATTTTTGAGCGTTTTGGTAGTGTTGTTAATAAGTTCCATAAATAATACCTGACTTTGCAACTGAAATATTACTATATTTGAATTAAACGTATCGCCAATTGATGTAAGTTTTGTATATATTTTATCACAATTTACCTGCCATTTCAATGCTATTCGACTGAATTCTTTTTATAAAGAATTTGTATTTTGATAATTTAGTGGTGAATCGTGATGAACCTACATTGAATTATTTACTGCTTGAGATAGTATCAATAGAAGGCAGGACTGAATGGGTGAATTGCGTTCAATTTATCCGTCGTGAGAGATAAATATGAAGAATAAAAGGGTACACTTTGATGTGTATCTTTTTTTCGTTGAAAACTATGGTTTGGTTTTATGATTAGGCATTTACGGGCAAAATAGTGTGTGAAAAATTTTGCTAAAGACTTGAATTGTTGGAATATATATGTTACAATAATAATGCAGTCATCATCGTTCTATACCGCTTTTTGTGAGAGATTTAAATTTAAACCATTTAAGTAGGCATAAATGCCGAAAAATCATTTTTTATTATTAAACTAAGAAAAAAGTTTTTAAAACTTTTAACGGAATCTTTAGAATTCCTAATCGGAAAAAACGTGAAATTAAGCTCAAGGGGGGTAGTTTGCCCTTTTTTACCTTGAGAATGACAAAATAGAAGAAATACATACGCAAGATATTTGCATGTGTTGAAGATTATGAAGAGTACAAATTTTATGATTTGTACTTTTTTATTTATGAAAATGCAGAAGCAATTCGTATGGTCAAGTATTGATTGGTGACGGTGTCACATTGAGATGTTTAAAAAGCGAGATTGCATTAAGAGGGACAGCATGCCCTTTTGAATACTAAAAACAGAATATTGTATATAAAGAGAGTACAATTTTTATTTGTGCTCTCTTTTTGTTTGCAAGATAATGCCACATCCCGACAGCTGTGTTAAGGAGGCGATAGGAAAATAATGAACGACATCAAATTAAGATGTTATTAACAGTGATAAAGTAAAAACATAGGTTAAAACAGACCTGATAACAGATAAAAATGAACTATGTGCAGTTGCCTCACATAAAATTCAGGCAAACGCCCGCGATGTTTGGGCGCCGATTCAGTCGGCAAAAACATCAATTTAAAATGAAAGGAGTTTATATATGCAATATAAACTTTTGGTTTATACATGGCTATTGCGTTTTGTGGGCAATCATGAAAAGCGATGCCGCAATTACTTTATCTACTGAAAAATTTATTGAACAGATCAAATCCGATACAATCGGTTTGGCGTTCACCAAGCTTCTTGAAGCAATGAATGTTTCAAGAGCTGATTATAGAGATGCGTACGGATTTGGCGAGGGAACTGTCGATCATATAGTAAACCGATATGATTTTGATATGAAACCCATAACAATAATTCGTGCAGTTTTGGTGCTTAATGTCGATTACAGACTGAGCAAATTTTTGCTCAATAAAGCAGGAATTTGTGAGGGTAACTGCCCCGCATCAAAAATATATTGGAGCGTTTTAAAGAAAGTCAATTCTGATTTTATTCCGTATTACAGCAAAAATATAAATTTTTTCGAAGAAGTTCCGAATACGATTAACGAAATAAATCAGAGAATAGATGAAACGATTGATAAAATGCCGATTTCGGATAAAAAGAAGGTGGAGTATAAGAAAAAATATAGAATTAAAGATGCATTAGCTGTATAAAAAATTTTTATTATAACACATAATGCGAAAAAAGGGAACACAGTAAATCGCCTGTTGAATCTAATTTGCCGATGATATAATTTAGCTGTCATCGATGATAAATTATTTTTCGGAGGTAAAATTATGAATATCAATTTAGTTGAAATTGATGCAAACAAGACTGTCGGCAAAAATCCTGTGCTTGTTGATGTTGCACCGTCATATGTCTATGAGAACGGCAAAAGAACAGGTGAGGTCAGCGGATTTAAGTACACCGTTGCCTTACCTGATAAGGCTTTTGAAAAGCTGACGGTCAAGATTGACGGCGAGTGCAAACTTGAAAAGCCTGATGACAGGCATTATCCGGTGGTCATCTTTGACGGACTTGAGATGCGTCCGTATTGGACTCCCGAGGGCTACAAGGTTTCTGCAACGGCGAAGAATATTCGTGCTGTCAATGCGGGAAAGGCTTAAACTGCACCAAATCAGTCTTTGCATGGTGTGCCTTAAGCACACCGTGCAGAGGCTCTGCGATAGGGGTAGTATTACCCCTATCGTAGCAATGTAGCAGTAGCAGGGAGGTTTTTATATGGGCAGTTCAAATCCTCAGTCGAGGAAGTGGCTGTTGACCATAAATAACCCTGATGATTACGAGCTTGACCATAATTCGGTTAAGAATACTCTGCATCTGTTCAGTCCCGATTATTTTTGTCTTGTGGATGAAATTGCAACCACAGGCACAAAGCATATGCACATTTTCATTTACTCAAAATCGCCGATTCGCTTTTCAACATTGAAGAACAGATTCCCTGTTGCGCATATTGACAAGGCTAACGGCAGTGTAATGGAAAATCGTGACTATCTCCGCAAGGAGGGCAAGTGGCAGGGTTCTGATAAGGAACAGACAAACCTTATTGATACCTTTGAAGAGGTTGGTAATGTTCCAAAGCCTGTTGATGAAAATTCTCCCGATATGTCTGCTTTGATTGAAGAAATCGAAAACGGACTTGATACCTACGAAATTATCAAGCTCCACCCGAAATATGCCTTTAGGATAAAAGAGATTGATACACTCAGGCAAACAGTGCTTTCAAATATATTCCGTGAAAAGAAAAGACAGGTTACTGTTTTCTATATTTACGGAAAGTCAGGAACAGGCAAGACAAGGGGGATATATCAAAAACACAGAGCACCCGATATTTGCAGAATTACTGCGTATCGCCGTAGTACAGGGATAAATTTTGACAGCTATCACGGACAATCTGTACTCGTTTTTGAAGAATTTGCGTCACAGATTCCGATAGAAGATATGCTGAATTATCTTGACATTTATCCTCTTATGCTTCCGGCAAGATTCAACGACAAAGTCGCTTGCTATGACACGGTGTATATTACCTCAAATATTTCTCTCGGTGAGCAATACAGCGAGGTTCAGCATTACAAGCCTGAAACATGGAAAGCCTTTCTGCGAAGAATAAACTTTCTTGTGGAATATACCGATGTCAATACCTACACGGTTACTGAAATTAACAAGGTGAAAGAGGTTAAAGCGGATGATTGATAACAACGACAAATCAAGTCTTCATAATCGGTGGAATATGCGTATTCTCTGCATATATTTCTCAAACGGATTGAAAAGAATTTTCGGCAAAAATTCGGGCAGAGTTGTTGTGATTATCTATCTTGCATTTTGTTTGATTTTATGGGAATGTCGCTATTCAATCTGGCAGCCTTACGGTTACTTTCAGAATTTGCAGAAATTTATGACTTCTGTGCTGGTGCTTATTTTGATTCCGTCAGTAACATTTTTCCTGACCTTTTTAATCGGTATGCCGTTTGGCTCAATCGGTGTCAGCAACAATTTGCACAGAATAGGATTTGTAAATTCCGCAGGAGAAGCACCGTTGCTTTTGTCAAAATCAGTTGATAATAGTAATGACAGGGTTATGATTCTCAAATTCAAAACCTTTGGCATTCCTCTGTCGGAATGGACTGATAATCAAGACAGAATAGAATCTGCACTCAATATACATATTGATGAGATGCGTGAGGGCGATGATTGCCGTGTCGTGATTATCAGATGTGTTGACGGTGAAAACAGGCTTTCGGATTATATCGAATGGTCGGAAAATTTGCTGAGCGATGAGAATTTTGAAATAGTGCTTGGCGAAGGTTATTCGGGACGGGTGAGCGTAAACATTGCAAAAATTCCGCATATGCTTATCGGTGGTTCAACAGGTTCGGGCAAGAGCGTTTTACTCAAACTTGTTTTGATGCAATGCGTCAAAAAGGATGCAAAAGTCTATATTGCCGATTTCAAAGGCGGTGTAGATTTTCCGCCGATATGGCACATAAAATGCTCTTTACTGACTGATGAAAAAACCTTGTATAAGGTGCTTGTCAGCATAACCGATGAATTACAAAGTAGAAAACAAATTCTTCGCACGGCAGGTGTTGCAAATATTGACGAATACAATCGTAATGCCGAGAAAAAACTTTACAGAATTGTATTTGCGTGTGATGAGATTGCCTAAGTGCTTGACAAAACAGGTCTTTCAAAGCAACAGAAGGATGAAATTTTGAAAATCGAATCCGAACTTTCAATAATAGCAAGGCAGGGCAGAGCCTTTGGAATTCACCTTGTTCTTGCAACACAAAGACCTGATGCCGCAATCCTCAACGGTCAGATACGGAATAACATTGATACGAGAATATGCGGTAGGGCGGATAATGTGTTGTCGCAGATTATTCTTGACAATACGGATGCTTCAGATAAAATTGCAAAATCTTCACAGGGACGGTTTTTGACAAACAGCGGAAAAATCTTTCAGGCTTATTGGTTTGATGAAAATATTTTATAGATTGGAGGTGAATTTATGAGCAAAAGCGAAAAGAAAGGTATTCTCGACAATTACAGTGATGTGCTGACTACGGTTGATCTTATGAGTATTCTCCATACAGGCAGAACATTGACCTATAAAATGCTTAAAGAAGGTACAATCAAATCCGTTAGAGCGGGGCGTAGATATATCATTCCTAAAAAATATCTCGAAGAATTTCTCAATGCCGAGAAAAGTAACGAGAAATAGCCGATAAACACTTGAACAGACTGTCAACGCAGAGTACAATTAGTATGTGCATTGGCAGTCTGTTCTCATTATGAAAGGAGATTATAAATGGGAGTATCAGGCAGCCTTCAGGTAAAGGACGGAAAATATTATGCAGTTCTGAGCCTGAAAACAAACGAACTTACTAAAAAAGGAAAAATCAAATACAGAACCAAATGGATTTCAACAGGTTTTGAAGTCAAAGGGAATAAAAAGCGGGCAAAGGAATTTCTCAATGAAAAGTGCCGTGAGTATTCAAAACGCAATGTGGACTACTGCGATATGTATTTTGCCGATTATATGGTTGAGTGGCTTGATGAAATTGAGCCGGAAATCAGGGCGAATACATACAGAGGCTATTCGGGAAATGTGGGAAACCATATTGTGCCGTACTTTTATCCGAGAAGAATAAAAATTCAGGAATTGAAAGTGAGTGACCTTGAAGATTTTTACAAGTACCTTGTTTTTGAAAAGAGTAAATCTGACGGGAGCGAACCGCTGTCGCCCACAACTATAACGCACATCCACCGCTGTATAAGCAAGGCTTTAAATGATGCGGCACGAAAGGGCATTATAACGGTCAATGTTGCGACACTTGCAAGAAAGCCTCATTCGGTAAAATTCAAAAGCCAGTATTTGAACGAAAGGCAGGTTAATGAGCTTTTGAAGACAGTTAAGGACACACCGATTGAAGTGCCTGTTACAATCTGTGCCGTATTCGGATTACGCCGTGGAGAGGTGCTTGGCTTGAAGTGGAAAGAGGTTGATATGGTAAACAGAACCATCACAATTAGCGAAACACTTCAACAACATGTTGGTGGCTCATATACATCACCACCTAAAACAGAAAGTAGTTACAGAACATTACCGATACCTGATAGAGTGTATCAATATTTAGTTTCTATAAAAAGACAACAGAATGTTGATAAAGAGGTTATGGGTAATGGTTATCAAGATGGTGACTATGTTTGTGCTTGGCCTGATGGTAGGGTTATTGAACCAAATTACCTTACAAGAAACTTTCACGATATGATAGTGAAAAGTGATTTACCAAATATTCGCTTACATGATCTTCGCCATAGTGTGGCAAGTAATTTGCTAAATATGGGTTTTACTGTGGTACAAGTTCAAGAGTGGCTGGGTCATAGCAGTGCAGCAACAACATTGAATTTTTATGCACATGTTGATAAAACAAGTAAGTTGAATATTTCACGCACTCTAAACACAAAGTTGGAAATAAAAATTTAAATTTTAGTTGTTGGTTTTTAAGGTGATATTTTTCTATAAAATAAAGTTTTTCGGATAATTTTTAGAAAAATAATACCGAAAAAACAACCCTAAAAAAGCTGATACTTAAGCCCTTTTGTGCTATTTAAAATCATTTTCTCCGGCACGTTTTTTAGAAAATTTTTAGAATTTTCAAAAAAAGTTACCGAAGTGAGAAAATTTTGCAAAAAAGAAAAGCCTCAAAAACGGCTTATCTAAGCCATTTCTGAGACTTCAACGCTTGGCAGGGGCAGAAGGACTCGAACCCTCGGCACGCGGTTTTGGAGTGCTATTTTTAACTTTTTGTCATTTTTTGCCATCTCAAATAATCGCATAGGTAAGCCATTTTTAGCACTTTTAATTTTTGTAACTTCTCGTAATTTTGACCGTTTACGCGGTAGAATAAACGGTCAATAAACGGTCACCCGAGGGGCAAAAAAACAACCCTATTTCATAGTGTGAAAACTGCTGTATATAATACTTGAATTTATCCACAATTTATTATTGCTATGTGGAAAATATAGAAGTATTTTTATGCGTGGTGTTTGTATATCCTTTCTTTTCTCCTTTAGGCTCTATATTCTCACTACAGCAGTTTTATTATTATGGTGGGGAAGTTGTACCCATAAAACCACAACACCCCATACAAGGCAAAATAAAAGGAACTAGCCACCTATACCGGTAGTTAGTTCCTAAAAAGTTATATTTGTAATGCCCTAAAAAGAAATATCTTTATAGTGTGGTGGTTTGGTACTACTGTATATGTTGACTTAACCCCTATACTGCTGTACAATACCATTACAGGGGAATGGTTTAAGCTGTTCCACAATAGGCTTTATTTTTTAACCGTCTTGTATGTGGGGTACAGGGCGGTTATTTTTTTATGTATTTTATGACTTCTGCGAGTGCTACCAATATACTCTATCTGTCATTAGTGACACCTTTTCCGTTCCTTTTATATAAATTTACAATAAATAAACCGCCTTATACTACAGCAGTATAAGGCGGTTTTATCTATCTTAGGTTATTGGTAGGGCGGTGTATCCTACATCTCAGGTACCTTATATAAGGTGTGTCAGGAACCCTTTCCGACCTCAACAACCTAGATTACTTTATTTTAGGGTGTTTCTAAAGGTCGTGTTTTCCGACCTTTGAACTACTATTATAATTCTATTTTGCGGTATCTCGTTCCATTGTTTCATTAATAGCCCTTTTTACAAAGCCGTTAATGGTTTCCCCCTGCTTTTCTGCGTGGGCTTTTATTACTTCTTTTTGTCCTTTTGGTACAGCTATGTTTATTCTATCGTATGCTTTGGCATTATATTTATTATTAGCCTTTATTCTTGCAGTGCTGTTCTTATTCTCTGCCATAGTTTCACCCCTTAATTAACCACTACAGCAGTATAATAATTTTACTGCTGTATGTATTGACTAGTTTTTATTGTTGTTGTATAATGAAGGTGTAAAAGGAACGGTTTTAGCTGTTCCACTAGTAAGTTTTTATTTTAAAAAACCGTCCTGTATGTGGAGTACAGGGCGGTTATTTTTTTATGTATTTTATGACTTCTGCGAGTGCTACTAAAAGAATAATTAGTAATACTGTATTTGTCATTAGCAACACCCCCTTCACTAGGGTGTTGGAACAACCGCCACCGTTCCTATTACAAGTATTATTATAACATATAATAATACACTTAACAAGTACAAATATGCACAATAATTACACTTAAACATTGTATATATTGCCTATAGAATACACTTAAACATTGTAGTATAATGTAATTACAGGATAAGGAAAGGGGCAATACATAATGTTGAATAGGTCAATTATTTGTAAGGTAGCCAACCAATTACATAAGAGTGGTTATACACTTTCTCAGAGTTTCCGCCTTGCGTGGAGATTAGCCAAAGGAAAAGCAAGTGTAAAGGTTGCAGGTGTTACCAAAGGCAACAGACAACAAGCTATTGAACATTTAAAGAGATATAGCCTTGATATGGTCAGCTTTATCCTAAAAAGAGAACCTAACAACATATACGATAGTAATGCTATTTCAGTATATGCAAAGGTAGGTAACAGCAAAATGTATAAAATGGGTTATATTTCTGCTGTAGTGTCAAATTTATTATGTGGGGTGATAGATAACATCACATCAATAAAAGCAACCCTACAAGCTATTACAGGTGGTTTTTATGTAGATATGGTGCAAGGAATAAGATTACATTTATCAACAGAGGAGTGATAATTTGTTAGAATTTGATTTAGTTATATTTAATTTGTTAGCGAATACATACGATAGTGTTTATTTACTAGGTCTGAACAATGACCGTAAATTCATTATCGAGGAACTTTATAATGATTGCACAACAGCAATTAAGAGTATCAAGAAAAGAAATTTATTATCTAATACAGATTTCTCTGTTTTATGTGATTTCTGCAATACAGTTTATGAAATATCACAAAAAGGTATTTCTAAGAAAAGAATAATGAAAGCTGAAATATTAGAGGATAAATTTGTAGATGTAATTGATATGTTGGAAGATGTATATACAAAGAGAGGTTGAAAATATGAATGAACTGTTAGATAAAGCCACCATTATGGAAAATATGTTATATAAGATTTCACAAGATGTAAATGCTATGCAATATCTTCTTGAAGATTTAGAAGAAATTTTACTTATGAACCCTAAGGATAAACACGATATTCAAAGAATAAAAACAGCATTTCCTAGAGCAAGAGCCTTGGCAAATGCACTTGACTGTACAATACTTGATGTGGATAAGATGTTAAGGGATAATTCATTTACACCTTATGCAAATGAATAAACAAGATACAGCAGTATAAATAAAATGAAACACACCTAAGAGATATTTACAAATCTTAGGTGTGTTTTGCTTTATTTTATCCAATTTTAGGGGAGGGGGGTCACACGCGTAAGATGTGTGTTTTTTCAAACTCTTGCACCGGTATCTATTGAAAAAGATATATGCTTTTGATTAGGGGGGATGTGTTTACTGCTGTAAGTATAATTTATTATTTTGCGGTCAACTGCAAAATACTGTTGTTTCGTGTATGTGGTGTGTGTAGTGTATAAAAAGTCTATATATTATATAAATTAGAATAAAAAAATAAAAAACATAAAATATATTTATTGTTTTAAAATCTTTTAATACTCTATAATATTTACATACACTACATACACTAAAAACAAAATAATATAGTGTTTATCAAGATTACTAAATGTGTATATAGGTAAAGAAAATAGGTACACTTTACATACACTATATACACTAAAATTACACTTTATTCAACATTATTATAATAAATTTCGGTCAACTAGTTTTTCAACTTCGCTAATATTTACCGGTAATAAATATTTATACCCGCTGTTTGCTCGTTTTTTTACTATATTTTTATTGCTTTTCTGTAAGTTTGAGAGGACTTTCCCTACTTGTTTAGCGGAACAATTACCTAAATTCTCATTTCTGACACACCTTGAAATTTCAGCAGGTGAATAATAATTCCACAGTTCAACCGATTTATTAAAATCTAGTAAAGATAATATTTCCTGTTCAAAAGGTAACTCGGCTTTGTATTCTTCATTCTTTACATTAAGTTTTTGAAGTTCAAAGTCTGCAAGCCTAAAAGAATTATTATCCTGTTGGTATAGGTTTTCTATATAGCCCCACATATTAAATATATCTTCCTCGGTTAGTTTATGTAATTTATCTTTATCAATAAAGCTAATAGGAATTACCCAAAACCTGCGATTACCGGTAGTATCCTTTAAGAATTTTTCCTCGTTCACAGTACCACAAAATGAAGTAGTACGGGGGTTATTGGTAAAGGTAGGGGCATAGGGTAGCCTAATTTTATCGAATGATTGAGTAATAAAGGCTTTTAGTTCTGCTTGTTCCTTTTTCAAGGTGCTATCAAGTTCCCCAAGTTCACATATCCAACCACTTAACGCGTTTATTATGGTATCTTTATTCCTAACATCAATGGAGGCACCCTCTATAAACCATTCCCGTTTACTTGCCAATTTACGAAAAAATGAGGTTTTCCCTTTAGCTTGTAAGCCTTGAAGAACAAGAACACCTTCCGCCTGTACAGGGTTATCTGTTGTGTTATGTGCAAGTGCCACGCATTGTATAAGCCACTTTCTTAACAGCTCTTTTTGTAGGTCATCAGTAAGATTGAGGATATTATATATCTGCTGTAAGTAGCTTTCATTATCGTTTCTATATTTCTTTAACATATCTAAAATAGGGTTGTACCTATTGGCCAATGCTAAATTGTTTAGGTAATTAGTTATCATCTTTAAACCGGCAGACAAGCCTGTAACTTCGTTTTCTTTGCAAATGTCATACAGTTTAGAAGGTAACACAGAAAGTTGATTTTCTTTAGGATAAGGGGATAATAAGTTACTTTTAGAAAGTTCTATTTCCCTAGTTGCTTGATTGTATCTAATATCAATTAAATTTTCTAGTAGAATATCCCTTATAGCCTTTTCTGAAAGTGGTTTACCATAGTATGGGTGTAACTTCTGTACCTCGGAAAGATATTTCTTTCTATCTTCTTCCTGCTGTTTCTTAATTCTTTCTTTCCTTCTCTTTTTCGTTCTTTTGATAAGGTTAAGAAACTCTGTTTTACACTTCTGTTCTTTTGCTAGTGGTGTAAGTTCATAGTCAACTAAATCTCTTAACATATCATCATTATCAAGGTTAAAGACAAAGTTAAGTATTTTTCTGTCTAGCACATTAGATTCAGCTACAATATACATATCATAAAGAGGGAAAATATTTTCTAATTTTCCGCCTAGATACTCAATGTAATTTTCTGCTAAATCTTTCGCTTTTTCCCCTAATACTTCTATGTAGTCAATATTAGCCGTTTCTATCGGGTCAACTTGTGGCAGTTCTTTTCTTTCTTTTTCTTCCGCCATTGTGCCACCACCTTAATAAACCGCCCTAATACCATTTACAACATTATCTACAGCAGTATTATTATTTTGCTTGAATTTCTCTGCTGTAGGGTTTTGTAAATACTCTAGTACAGTATCTAGGTTGATTAAATACTTCTTGCCTGCCTTAACACGAGGAATAACACCGGTAATAGTTAGTTGTCTTAGGTGATATTCTGTTACTGCTGTATGTGGGTCAAGTTCCTTGATTTCATTAATACATTCCTTTATAGTTCGCATTTTAGGAACTTTTAAAGGTGCCACATTGTTATAATCTTTCATTGTAAAATCCCTTTCACTACTTAAATACATTGATTTTTATTAATTCTGCTGTATAATGAAATTAAAGACTATTTATATAGTCCTAATATCTTAGACCGCTGTAAGACTGCTAAACCTTTAACAGCGGTCTTTTTCTTTTGCCAATTTTTCAATGATATTGAGGAGTTGGCTTTTTTCTTCCGGTGGAAGTTCCTTTCTTAATTTTCTAGTCATTGTTGCCTCACTTATTTTTAATGTGTCGGCCACTTCCCAAAGTAATACCCCCTTTTCTTTTGCTTTTTGTCTGATTTCAAGATTGTTTTGTATCATTAAATCACCCTTTTTTATTTATAGTGTTGACAAGTCATCATCATAAGATTATTATATAATTATGACGACGATTGTAGTATTTATATTATAAAATATACTTAAGTGTTTGTAAAGTGTCCGAGTGTACTTAATTTAAATAAGTTACAATCGTAATATTATGATTAGGGGTGATTATTGTGTATGACGAAAGTATTATTTTAAATAGATTTAGAGCATTGGTTGATAGAGAAAAAACGCGTGACGGTATAGCAAAGAAAATGACTGAACAAGGATTGGACTGTAAAATCTCTACAATCAATAAACATTACAATGGCGATAGAAAGATAAGTACAGAATATGTTATCAAATATGCTAAATACTTCGGTGTGTCAACTGATTATTTACTAGGTTTATCTAATGTTTCTACAACGGAAACAGATATAAGAATGATAAATGAATATACAGGGTTATCTGAATTAGCTATTGATACACTCAATAAACATAATCAAATAAGCAAATTAGAAAGCGACTTATTCAAAAATAGCAATATAAACATAATAAATTTTCTTATTGAAAATATAGGTAATACAAATATGTTGTTTACTGATTTAAAACTATTAGCAAATAATTCTTTTGAAAATATATCATATAAATTTGATAATAAATTAATTGAAGAATTAGGCGATAAAAAATATAAAGAAATAATGGGACCTTTATATAGAAATGGGAGTATTCTGTATGGTTTAGCGTATAGAGACTATTTAAAAACAAATTTAAAGGCTATATTGGGTTTCTTAATTGATGACTTTTGTACCGAACTAAACAAACAGAGTTATGACCGCGGTAATTACAAGTCATTGAGTTTCTATAGTATTGAAAGTTTAGATAAAACATTAGAATTAGCAAAGAACTATAGAAAAAGGAGAGAGAAAAAGCATAAAGGTGGTGATGTAAGTAATGGCAACAATCAGAAAGAAAAAGGATAACAAGTACGAAATTACCGTATCTTTAGGTTATGATATAAACGGTAAGCAGATAAGAAAGTATCTAACCTATACACCTAAAGCCAAAACACCAAAGCAGATAGAAAAAGAGGTAAAGAAACAAGCTGTATTATTTGAGGAAAAGTGTTTGAGCGGTCAAGTCCTTAACGGTAATATGAAATTCAAAGATTTTGCAGATATTTGGTTTAAAGACCGTAAGAAAGATTTAAGACCTAAAACCTATGAAAGATACTTGACTTTATTACCTCGTATAAATCAAGCTATCGGGCATTTATCGTTGTCAAAGATACAGCCCCCACACCTACGCAAGTTCTATAAAAACCTTGCAGAAGGTGGAATTAGACTTGATACTAAATACAAGCTAAATATTAGCCTTGATGATTACTTAAAGGAAAATAACTTGACTACTGCGGAATTTTGCAGACGGTCAAACCTTCCTAATACTACAGTTATTTCTATCCGGAAGGGGAACAATGTTTCTAAAGAGAACGCGGAAAAGGTGTGTAATGCTTTAGATATGGCACTAGAAAATATCTTTACTGCTGTAGATATTAGTAAACCATTAGCAGACGAAACAATAAGACACCACCACCGTTTAATATCTAGTATTTTAAGTACAGCAGTAGAATGGGGATATATTTACTCTAACCCTTGTGAGAGAACTAAACCGCCAAAAGTAGCACATAAAGACCCTATTTATCTTGATGAAAAGCAATGCCAAATACTATTGGAACTATTAGAACACGAAACACCAACATATAAAACATTGATACACTTGTTATTAATGGAAGGTATGAGAAGGGGCGAGTGCTTAGGTTTAAAGTGGTGTGATGTTGATTTTGATAACCACACTATGAAGATATGCAGAACTATTCAATACACTAAGGAAAATGGAGTGTATGAGGACGAAACCAAGAATAATAGTTCTAATAGAGTTATAGCATTATCACATAGCATAATGCAGGAACTAAAGGACTATAGACGATACCAAACAGAACAACGGTTAAAAGTAGGGGATAGGTGGAAGGATAAAGGATATATCTTTACTAATGACTTCGGCGAACCCCTAAACCCTAATACTGTTTCTAGTTGGTTTAGTAAGTTTATGAAAAAGCATACTGACCAACTACCTTATATTACTTTGCATAAGTTAAGACATACCAACGCAACATTACAAATTGCTTTAGGTACACCAATTACAACAGTTGCCGACCGTTTAGGACATAGTACAAGTTCAACCACAGCGGATATATACGCACACGCGATACAATCGGCTAATAGAAAAGCTAGTGAGAAATTAGACTCTTTACTATATGGGAATAATAAAAAGAATATAGGTTAAAAAATAAAGGCTCTGACTAAAGAAAAAATTTTTCAATGGTCAAAGCCTTTTAAATTTATTTTTATTTTTTGTAATTTAAAATAATTATTTGCGGTCATTTTTAATTTTTTGAACTGAATAAACGGTCAATAAACGGTCCCCCGAGGATTTTTGCATAAATTTGGTTGAATTAGATAAAAGAAAAAACACCCAAAAACCGCATACCTAAGCCGTTTTTAAGGTGTTTTGTTTGGCAGGGGCAGAAGGACTCGAACCCTCGGCACGCGGTTTTGGAGACCGCTGCTCTACCAACTGAGCTATACCCCTATATTCTCGAACAATGGTTATTTTATCATTAAATTTACCATATGTCAAGTGGTTTTATAATATTTATTGTGCTATTTTGTAAATTGTCAAAAAATTTCTATTTGTAACCTACCAGCATAATGATTTTGGTTGAATAAGTGATAAACTTATATCATTGATTAACATAATAATGGGGTGCAGTTTATGGAATATTATAAATTAGGAGAAAATGAATCTCCACTTTTTAAGTGTGATTGTTCTGATGAATTAAAAATCATTTTAACAAATCTGAATTTTGTGTTTATAAATATAAATAAAAGGTTACTGCATAGTGATGAGGCAGTTGTTGAGGTGATTCCTAAAGAAGATGTGAAGTTTTATAATGAAAAGCCACAGATTAAGCAACAAGGTTCTTTAGTTGAAATGTACTTTAAACATCAGGAAAAATCAGTAACTTTCAACTCAAGAATGGATGCCTATAAATTTGTACATACTGCAAATGAACTTCTCACAGGTCACACTATGGCAGAAAGAGGTGCTGCTAAGGTTAAGGATGGCATTAATCTTGTGGATGACACTTTAGGATTTAGCACAGTGGATACAGTGAAAGGTGTTATTGAGAATGGTGTTATCGGTAGTATTTTTGGTGGAATTGGAAAGAAAAAGAGCAGAACTAAGAAAATATCAGGTAAATCCGATACTATAAAAGAGTCTGCGAAAAAGTCACTTCAAAGTGGTGTTGATGCACTACAACAAAAGAATGCAGAGAAAAATATTAACGAATACAACAAACAACTTGACAGTCTTAAAAAGTTGAAAGACTTAGTTGATAAAGGTGTGTTAACTGAAGAAGAGTTTGAAAAGAAAAAGAAAGAAATTCTAGGATAAGATAAAAGCCAACCGATAATTTGGTTGGCTTTTTCTATATTATATACTTTATTATATACTTTTATGAATTCAAATATTCTTGCAAATCGTTGAATCCGGTTCTCATTTGACTGTAGCCGTGATTGTAGTAAGTGATTTTCTTATTATAATCATCTTCGGTACGAGAAATTTCCGGAATTGTAGGACGAATAACAAAAACTTTGTTTTCTTTTTCAAGTTCTGCTAATTGGTCAGCTTGTTTTTTGTAAGTTTTAGGTCTGCTTAGCATAGTGTTTAGAAAATCTTTATGTAAAGCAAACTTAGCTTTGTACAGCAAATCCATACTTTTTGAGGATGATGTGTATTGATGAAGTCGTCTGGTTTGGATTACAACGATTTTCTTATATCCAAGTTCCATAGCTCTTTCATATGGTAAAGAGTCGGAAACACCACCATCATAATACTTTTTACCATCAATTTTTACTGCTTTTGAAATGATAGGTAGCGAACTTGATGCAGCACCAATGTCAAGTAATCTTTTTTCATCAGATTTTTCTGTTAAAAATTCAGCCTTGCCTGTTTCTAGGCTGGTAACAACAATTTCATTTGTCACTTTACTGGCAAAATATTTGTCAAATCTAAAAGGATATTGTTTGTAAGGAAATTCATAAAAGGCTTTCTTTAGGTCAATAAGACCTTTGCCTCTTTTTAGTGAACCTTTGCCAATCCATTCATCAGATTTGTTTGTAGGGAAAAGGCAATCTTTTGTTCTGTTTTTCTGTTCTGCAATGTAGCTTAAAGCGCAACAAGTACCGGCTGATACACTGGCAACATACTCAAATTGCATATTTTGTTCCAGCAAATAGTCCAATGCACCGGCAGTAAATAGTCCTCTAATAGCTCCACCCTCAAGAATTAATGCTGCTTTCTCCAAAACTAAAACCTCTTTCTTATATAATAGGGAGCAATTTCTTGCTCCCTAAAAATTATTTGTTCATATCTGCAATAATATCTGCAATAACTTCTCTTTCATCAAGGTGATATTTAACACCCTTGATTTCTAGGTAATCTTCATGTCCTTTACCTGCAAGAACAATAATGTCACCATCTTCTGCATTTTCCATACAGTAACGAATAGCATCCTGCCTTTTTGGTACAACAACATATTTACCGTTAGTCTTTTTAAGACCACCTTCAATAATGTCATTGATAATGTCCATTACATCTTCATCACGACTGTTGTCCTCGGTTAAAACTGAAAGGTCAGCAAGTCTGCCGGCAGTTTCACCCATTTCATATCTTCTAACCTTTGGTCTGTTACCACCGGCACCAAATAGTACAATCAGTCTGTGTGGGTTGTATTCTCTAAGTGTTTCAAGGATGTTTTCCATTGATAATGCATTGTGAGCATAGTCAATAAGCAGTGTATAGTTGCCAGGAACTTTTACTGCTTCAACTCTACCTTTAACCTTAACAGTATCAAGACCTTTCAAGATAGCCTCATCAGAAATACCCATTTCAATTGCATTAGTCATAGCAGCTAGGGCATTATATACTGAGAATCTACCGGGAATGGCAACATTAACATCAAGTGTCTTAAGACCTTTTGTTTTGAAGTTTACACCGATATATCCAGGTTTTGAGATTAGATTATCGTCATAACCTACAATGTCAGCCTTTTTGCTAAAGCCATATGTTGTAATATCACAAGTAGCATTTTCTGTGATTCTGTCAAATGCTTTGTCATCAATGTTGAAAATACCTTTCTTGCATTGCTTGAATAGTAAAGCCTTGCATTGTAGATATTCTTCAAGGTCCTTGTGTTCGCTATCACCAATATGGTCATGGCTAAAGTTTGTGAAAATACCATAGTCAAAGTAAATAGCATCAGTTCTGTGCCATTTTAAGCCAAGAGAAGATGCCTCAATAATCATAACTTTACAACCTGCATCAACCATCATTCTCATAGCATGTTGAATTTCGTATGATTCAGGAGTTGTGTTGTTGGTTTTGTAAATTTTGTTTCCTATAATAATACCAAGCGTACCGATTGTACCGGACTTGATACCTTCAGCATCCAAAATGCTTTTTAGCATTGCAACAGTAGTTGTTTTACCTTTTGTACCGGTCAGAGCAATTGTAGTCAGTTCTTTTTCAGGTTCACCAAAAAGCATTGCACTCATATATGCGAGAGCTTTTCTTGTGTCATCAACCTTGATAACTGTAATATCTTCCGGAATATCTACATTATCAGAGATAACAACTGCACTTGCACCGGATTTAACTGCTTGTGGTACAAACTTGTGACCATCAACATTGTAACCTTTAAGTGCTACAAAAACTGTACCCTCAGTTACCTTTCTACTGTCATAAATAACATCGGAAATTTCGGTTTCTGTGTTTCCTTTAATAAGAGTGTACTCTATATTTTGTAAAATTTTTGAAAGTTGCATAAAATACCCTTTCTGTGGAACTAACTTCCATCTTTATTTTCTATATAAAATGTATAAGCTAAATTTACAACTTTTTTTAAGGTTTGTCAAACAACATATTGTGTCATTATTTTTATTTTTGGTCATTTTATACTATAGATACGAAAAATAGTGTAGAAATAGGGGAGAATTCATCGGTAAGACATTTGGTCTTCACATATTTTTCAATTAAGCAGAAAACGAATTGACACTTTGCACAAATGAAGTATGAGCAAATTAGATAATAAAAAGGTGGGAATTTGTGCAATATACACATTAGCAAATATTTTTATTGTTATATTGCATAAATTTAATCCTCAGTTTTATAACTTTAGATAAAAAGTACAAAGGGAGTTGAAATTTACCCCTATTTTGTGGTACAATTTATTCAAGTGATATGGTTAACGAAAGTTCTATCCTGAGGGAACAAGTAGTTACCGACACAAATTATTTATCTCTTTACAAAGGAAGGAAAATTACAATGAAAATCAAGAGAATTTTATCATTAGTTCTCGCAGCTGCTATGATGGCAGTTGTATTTGTAGGCTGTACTAAATCTGAGGACACAAGTTCTAAGACTTCAAGCGCTGCAAAAACAGTAGATATTGAAAAGAACGCAAAACTAAAGCTATGGGGCTCAGCTGCTTCACTTTCTATCCTAAAGGAACAAGCTAAGGCTTTTGAAAAGAAGTATGCTGACAAGAATGTTAAAATCGAAGTTGTAGCACAGGAAGAAAACGATTCCGGTACACAGGTACTTAGCGACTCTGAAGCTGCTGCCGATGTATTTTCATTCCCTTCAGACCAGCTCTCAAAGCTAACACAGGCTAAGGCTCTTCTACCTGTATATGACAACTATGTTGATGATATTAAGAAGAATCATACAGAAGCTGCTGTTGAAACAGTTAAGGGCGACCTAAACGGTAAAGAAGTTCTATATGCATTTCCACAAACAGATAACGGTTACTATCTAGTATATGATAAGTCAGTTGTATCTGATGAAGATGCAAAGTCATGGGAAGGCGTTCTTGCTGCATGTAAGAAGGCTGGCCGTCAGTTTATTATGAATGCCGGTGATGGTTATTATGCATGTATGTTCCCATTCACAGGTGGTCTAAAGATAGACGGTCTTAAAGGTGACGCTCAGGATATTCAGAAGTTTAACAAGTATGACGAAGATGAAGTTGCACAGACAATGTCAGCTTTCTCAGAACTTTTCCACAAGTATAAGAATACATTTGTATCTGCATCAGTCGATAAGATCAGTGCCGGTTTCTCAACAGCTAAGAGAACATGTGGTGCCGGTATTGACGGTACATGGAACGCAGCTGTTAATCAAGATGCACTAGGAAAGGATCTTGGTGTTACAGTTCTGCCAACAATTAATGTTAATGGTACAGACAAACAGACAATTGCTATGATTGGTTATAAGTACATCGGTGTTAAGTCAGTTACTAAGTTCCCTAACGCAGCTGAAGAACTAGCTAACTACCTAGTAAGTGCTGAATGCCAGAAAACAAGACTAGAAAAGCTAGGTTGGACTCCAACAAACAAGGGTGTTGAAGTTGAAGGTAATGATGGTGTTAGAACAATGCTTGAAGAAGCTAAGACATACGTTGTTCAGGCTAACATTATCCAGGCATTCTGGGATCCAATGGCTAACCTAGGTAACAAACTTTACAAGCCAACTGAAAAAACTGATGTAGCTACAATGAAGACACTTCTAAAGGATACTTTAACAAACATCAACGGCTAATTTAATTAGACTGTTAATTGTTAAGATTTTTAAGTACTGGAGATAACGGAAAGTTATCTCCAGTATTTATGAACGGAAAATAAAGTATAAAGGAGTGACGTCATGAAATACATAGATTATGTCCAGCTAAATTCTTTCCAAAAGTTTGGATATAAGAGTAAGAATTTCTTTGTCAACTTACCACATAATCTTGCTAAGTTCTTTATTATGCTTGGTAACTTTTTCAAGAAAGTATTCTTAGGTATAGGTCACGGATTTGCAAACTTTGGTAAAAGATTTGCTAAAGGTGACTGGGCAACAAAGTTATCTTACCTTATTATGGGTATGGGTAACATTAGCAAGGGACAGTACATTAAGGGTTTACTATTTTTAGTTATTGAAGCTGCTTATGCAATGTTCCTAATTTTCTTTGGTATCGACCAACTATCACAGTTCGGCACACTTGGCACTCAGGAAGGTGGACTTGGTGTAGATCCGACAACAGGTGCTTATGGCTATGTTGAAGGTGATAACTCAATGCTTATCCTTTTATATGGTGTTACAACAATTGTTGTTTCAGTTGTATTCCTAGTATTCTATATTATGAATACTAAGTCAGCTATGAAAGTTCAAGAACTAAAGGCTGAAGGTAAGCACATTCCTACATTTAAGGAAGAATTAAAGCAGTTTGGTGACGAGAAGTTCCAAATTACACTTCTTTCTTTACCTTGCTTACTAATTGGTATATTTACTGTTCTACCACTTATCTTTATGGTGCTAATCGCATTTACAAACTATGACCACAGCCATCAGGTTCCAGGTCACTTGTTTACATGGGTGGGTTTACAGACATTTAGAGATGTATTCAGTAATGTTGGCGGTGCTAACATGGGTGAAACATTCCTAACACTAACTGAATGGACAATTATTTGGGCTATTTTTGCAACATTCCTAAACTATATCTTTGGTATGATTGTTGCTCTAATGATTAACAAGAAGGGCATTAAGCTAAAGTCTCTTTGGAGAACACTATTCGTTATCACAGTTGCTGTACCTCAGTTCGTTACTCTACTAGTTATGAACCAGATGCTACAGTTTAATGATGGTGCTATTAATATCCTACTACAGAATCTAGGTTTTTCAAGAATTCACTTCCTAGACGGTACTGCTTTAACTGCTAAGCTTACAGTTATCATTGTTAACCTATGGGTAGGTATTCCATATACTATCTTAATTACATCCGGTATTCTTATGAATATCCCTGCTGACCTATATGAATCAGCTACAATTGATGGTGCCGGTCCTGTTAAGAGTTTTGTGAAGATTACTCTTCCATATATGCTATTCGTTACAACACCATATCTAATTACAACATTTATCAACAATATCAATAACTTTAACGTTATTTACTTGTTATCCGCTGGTGGTCCTACAACTGAAAAGTTGTACGGTGGTGCCGGACAGACCGACTTGCTTGTTACATGGCTATTTAAGTTGACAATGAGCGAACAAGACTACAACTATGCTGCCGCTATCGGTATCCTAGTATTTGTTGTTTGTGCATCCTTGTCACTAATTACATTTAACATGACAAAATCTGCTAAGGATGAGGAGGCATTCTCATGATAAAAAGTTACAAGTTAAGAAGACATATCTCAAATGCCGCTGTATATTTAATCCTTGCAGTTATGGGTATTATTTGGATATCTCCACTAGTATGGATGGTTCTTCATTCATTTAGAGGTGAAGGTACATCAGCTGTTCATTACCTAGTTCCACAAACATTTACTTTCCAGCATTACATTAATCTATTTACTGATACAACAATTTTGAACTTCCCAAGATGGTTTCTTAACACTCTTGTAGTTGCAATTTTCTCTTGTATCATTTCTACATTGTCAGTTCTAATGGTTGCATACGCATTCAGCCGTTTAAGATTTAAGGCTAGAAAACCACTTATCAACATTGGTATGATTATTGGTATGTTCCCTGGCTTTATGACAATGATCGCTATTTATTACCTATTAAAGGCTATGAGTCTTACTCAGACTCTTCCTGCACTTGTTATCTGTTACTCAGCCGGTGCAGGTATCGGTTTCCAGATTAGTAAAGGTTTCTTCGATACAATTCCAAGAGCACTTGACGAAGCTGCTACTATTGATGGTGCAACTAAGAACCAGATTTTCTGGAAGATTATTCTTCCAATGTCAAAGCCAATTGTTGTTTACACAGTTCTAACAGCATTTATTGGACCTTGGACAGATTTTATTCTAGTTAAGATTATCATGGGTGATGCTCGTGATAACTATACAGTTTCTGTTGGTCTTCAGTTGATGGCTAGTCAGCAGTACATTTCTAAGTACTATCAGAGATTCTTAGCCGGTTCAACAGTTGTTGCAATTCCTATTACATTGTTGTTCTTGAAGATGCAGAACTACTATGTTGAAGGCGTTACAGCTGGTGGCGTTAAGGGTTAGTTTTACAAAAATTTACTCCACAGATTTTTCTGTGGAGTTTTTTGTTTTTGTATTCTAGTTTATAGCAATACCCATAGATGTATAAATATCGTTAAATGACAGTTGTACATATTGCATAAATTTGGTTGTTAATTTTCTGTAAACAGTCCCTTTATATGTGGGTGTGATATTGATATAGACTAAGAAAAATGGTAAAATTAATATTAAATATTCTGATAAAGGAGAAATCTATGAAAAAATTAGTTGCACTGTTTATGGTGCTGGTAGTTGCATCAACTGCCGTAGTATTTTCAGGTTGTACAAAGTCAACAGAAGATTTAATGGAAAACGCAAAAGTAAATCTTCCTAAGGATAAGTACAACACTTATTATCAAATTTGGATTGGCTCATTCTGCGATTCAAATAACGATGGTATCGGCGATATTCAAGGTATTATCAGTAAGCTGGATTACATTAATGACGGTGATGACAGTACAGATACTGACCTTGGTTATACAGGTATTTGGCTAAGCCCAATGATGCCTTCACCATCATATCACAAGTATGATGTTAAGGATTATTACAACATTGACCCTCAGTTTGGTACACTTGATGACTTTGACCAGTTAATCAAGGAATGTGATAAGCGTGGTATTGATGTTATTATTGACTTTGTTCCTAACCATTGTTCCAATGAACATCCTTGGTTTAAAAAAGCTCTTAAAGAAGCTGAAAAAGGCAACTTTAACGGTTACGCAAAGTACTTTAACATTAAGAAATCTTCTGAAACTGAATCAGGTTATAACTGTGACCCTGATGATAGCAGTATTATCTATGAAAGCAACTTTACTGACACAATGCCTGAATGGAACTACGACTATGAAGGTACAAAGAAAGAAATGGCTAAGGCTGCAAAATTCTGGATTGATAGAGGTGTAGCAGGTTTCAGACTTGATGCAGTTAGATACCTATATTACAATGACTATGAAAAGAGTTCTGATACTCTAAAGTGGTTCTATGACACATGTAAGAAAGAAAAGAACGACATTTATATGGTTGGTGAAGACTGGTCAACAGATATGAACGAAGTTACTGCAATGTACAAGTCCGGTATCGACAGTTTATTTGCTTTCCCTTTTGGTGATACCAGTGGTAAATTCCTAGGTAGTGTTATTTCCGGTTCTATTAATGATTACACAGATACACTTTTAAGTTATGAAAAGAAAACTAAGGAAGCTAATAAAAATACAATTAATGCTTATTTCCTAACTAACCATGATATGAGTCGTGTTGGTGACTCACTAACTGAGTTATATCAGAAAAAGATGGCTGCTGCCCTATATATGACAACACCTGGTAATGCTTTCACTTATTACGGTGAAGAACTTGGTATGGAAACATATGACGAAGGCGATGACCCAGCAAAGAGAACTGCTATGATTTGGGATAGCGACAATCTTCCAAATGTTACTGCTAACGGTATTGACAGAGTTGAAGACAATACTGATGGTGGTGGCGTTAAGCAACAGGACAAGAACAAGGATAGTCTACTAAACTTCTACAAAAAGTTAATCAAACTTAGAAACTGTCACCCAGGCATTGCAAGAGGTTCAATCTCTGCTTTACCTGATGATTTTGATGGTGGTAGTGGTGTAGGTGGTTACTACCTAACATACAAAAACGAAAAGTATCTTGTACTTCACAACCTAGATACAGACAAGCACAGTTTTGAAATCACAGATAAACTGATTGATGATGATTACAAAATTGCCGGTATGTTTAGTGCAAAGAGTGGTAAGGTATCAATCGAGAAAAATGTACTAACTTTACCTGCTTATAGCACAATCGTTTTACATTCAACAAAATAATTTTTTCTACCGATATAATGGTAAAAATGAGGAAAGCTCTCGACAATGGGAGCTTTCTTTTTTTATTCTACAAAGTAAAGGAAAACAAACTAAAAAGGTACATTCACATTGTGACAAAACTGTTGTGGGCAACTGACTATAATAAAAACACAATATCAAGGATATGAAATTACCCTTATTAATATGACAGGATGTGTAAAAATGACAGCAGTTAAAAAGCTACTTTCCGGTAGGTGGAATGAATTTAAAGAAAGTTCAACAGGAAAAAATATTTTGATGCAAAGCATATATTTTTTGTGTGGTGTGTTAATTTCAAGAGGTGCAGTTTTTGGGCAACTTTCTCCATTTGGTGCAGCATATGTTGCTTCAGTTCCTTATAGAAATCTTATAACTTCAATGCTTGGTACAATCTTCGGATATGTTGTGCTTGATCCGGAAAATTGTTTTAGATACATAGCAATTGTGGTTGCCATCGGTGCTATTAGGTTTGTTGCAAATGATATTAAGAATATTAGCAAAAGTACTGCCTTTCCATCAATGGTAGCTTTTTTACCGGTATTTGCAACTGGTATTGCATTGCTTTTTTCCGATACTTCTCAGTTAAGTTCATTTGCACTTTGTACAGTTGAAGCATTAATTTCAGCATCAGGTGCATTTTTCTTAGATAGGGCAATTTGCCTTTGTTCCTCTAGGAGAAACTTAACTTCATTTACTCAGCAAGAACTTTCTTGCATAGTAATGTCAGGTTGCATTCTGTTACTTGCACTTGGTGGACTTGGCATTGGTGAATTTTCCTTTGGTAGAGCATTAGCAGTTGTGGTTGTACTTCTTTGTGCTAAGTTTGGTGGTGTTGCCGGTGGTACAATCGGTGGCATTTCAACGGGTGTTGTGTTTTCTTTAAGTTCACTTTCACTTAGCTTTTTGTGTGGTGGTTTTGGTTTTGGTGGACTGATGGCAGGGCTTTTTTCATCTACAGGAAAGATTGGTACTGCAGTTGCATTTATATTGTCAAATATAATAATGTCTTTTTCTTCAGGTGATAAGGACTTGATTTTTGCCTTAGCAGTTGAGTCTGTATTTGGTGCTGGGTTATTCTTTATGATACCTAATGCAGTTGGCAATGTTGTTTCGGCTTTGTTTTCTCCTTGTGATGATGTAAATAGTGGTATTGCTTTAAAAGAAAATGTTATCAGTAGGCTTAACTTTTCTTCAAAAGCCTTGAAAGATGTATCTTCTTGTGTTACAAGAGTTTCTGACAAAATGCGAGAAATGAATGTTGATTCTTTTCCTGATGTTTACTTAAATGCTAAAGCAAATGTTTGTTCAAGTTGTGGAATGAGGGTATTTTGTTGGGAAAGAGAGAAAGGTGTTTCTGAGGATGATTTTAACCGATTAACAGAAAATTTAAAGAAAAATTGCCACATTACTGTTGATGATATTGATGCTTTGTTTGTTAAGAAATGTTGTAGAAAATCTGAACTAAGTACTGCAATAAATCGGTATTATCAGTCCTACCTTATGAGTATGGAAAGTATGAGGAGAATTGATACTATCAGAGGTGGCCTTGCAGGTCAGTTTGGTGGACTTTCCGACATTCTAAAGGATATGGCAGATGAATTTTCTAAGACAGATGTGTGTGATTTAGACAGTAGTGAGAAAATTTCCTATATGCTAAGGCAATATAACCTTATTCCTATACTTTGCAATTGTAGGATTATGGATAGTGAAATGACAGTAGAAATGGAACTTTCCGATAGAAGTAAAGGTTCAATTAAAAAATCTGTACTTAGGAGAGAGGTTGAGAAGTGTTGTGGCAGAAGATTTCTTGATCCGGTAACTACTATTGCTCAAGATAGAGTAAGAGTTGTGCTAAACGAAAGACCACTGTACGAAACCGAAGTTGGCTCATATCAGCATATTGCAAACAATGGCAGAATGTGTGGTGATAGTATAGCGTGCTTTAATGATGATAAAGGTAACTTTGTTTCCCTAATAAGTGATGGTATGGGTACAGGTGGCAGAGCAGCAGTTGACTCTATGATGACAGTAAACTTAATGGAAAAGTTAGTTAAATCAGGACTTTCATTTGACTGTGCTTTAGGGTTGACAAATTCAGCATTGATGGTAAAAAGTCAAGAAGAAAGTTTGGCTACAGTTGATGTTTCTTCAATCAATCTATTTACAGGCAGAACGGAATTCCTAAAAGCCGGTGCACCTTATACATATGTGAAAAAGAAAGGTAGGGTGATGCGAAAAGAAATACCATCAATTCCGGCAGGTATATTAAACGAAGTGTATTTTACAAAAGAGGAAACCACCCTTTCCGGAGAGGATATGATTGTTATGTTAAGTGATGGAGCTATTATGGGTGACGATAAATGGCTACTAAGTTTAATAAAGTCTTGGAATAAAGGTAGCTGTCAGGAACTTGCCGAGGCAGTTGTTGAAGAAGCTATGCGACATAATGAAGGTATAAAAGATGATGATATAACTGTACTTGCAGTAAGGTTAAAGGATAATTAATTAAAAAATAAAAGCCACATAAAAATGTGACTTTTACAGTTAGTTATTAGATTGATGAAGTTTTTCTTCAAGTAGTCTGTAAATGTTTTGACTGCTATTTTCTTTCTTGAAGATATGTATGTTGTTACGCATCATTTCAAGTTCTTGGTCATTGGCAATAAAGTCATTTAGCTGATGTATTCCTTCTCTGCCTTTTCTAAGGGTAAAGGATAGGTTATGCCTTTTTAAGAACTCGGCATTGTCTTTTTCTTGACCGTCATAAGAACGGAAAATTGCCATAGGAAGTTCCTTGGCCATAGCTTCCGAAACAGTAAGACCACCGGGTTTAGTGATAATTAAATCACTGGCACTCATATAGTCCTCAATGTTGTCAACAAAGTAACATAGCTTTGTAGGAATAGTGATTTTAACTGTTGGTTCTTTTTTGTTCTTAATAACGCCACTTCTTACTATATGACGGAATGTTCTAAACAACTTTTCATTTTTACCGGTAACAACAATCAGTTGATAATCACTAGGGTACTTGTTTAGATTCTTGTAGATTTCAAGAATGTTAGTAACACCAAAAGAACCTGCCATCATCAGTACAGTTTTCTTGTGAGGGGAAAGTCCCAGCTTTTCCCTCATAGCATACTTATCACAATGCTTGTAGAACTCTTCATAAATCGGAATACCCAAAGGATAGATAATAGAGCAGTCAACATTGTATTGGTCTCTAAGTTGATGAACAATATCGTTGTTAGCTACAATATAAGCATCTACAAGGTCATTAATATATGCAGCATGAGCAGCATAGTCTGTAACAATGCTAAATAGAAGAGCATTTGTACGACCTTTCTTTTTAAGGGAAGATACCATCTCTGTGCAAAAAGCATGACAGCTGATTACACAATCAGGTTTGAATTTATCAAATAGCTTTCCTAGCTTCCTTGAGTAAAAAGAAGCGATACCGTGAACTGCCTTGTCTAGGAAAGACACCTTGTCAGCAGAGTTATATATTTTACCGTAAAGTCTGGGAGTTTTGTTTGCAAAGAACAAGTAGCCCTTGGTAACAATCCAATGTAAAAATTTAGAACTGTACATTAAGGCATCTTCAATAACAACCTCATTGCCCTCAACATTTTCTATTGTTTTTTTCAGAGCAAGACTGGCTCTGTGATGACCTCCACCGGTGTCGGTCAGTAATATTAACACTTTCATTTTATTCACCATATAAATTTCTAATACTAATTATATAAAAAAATATCGGACTTTTCAACAAAACTACAATAATGATACTTCTTTTTATATAAATAATTTGTCATTATATGTAACTTCCCTAAAAACTAATGTTTTAGCTAAAATATCTTTGTCATTAATTCGACAAAAAGTTACAAGGTTGTCACTTTAATTTTTCGGTTTATTGTAGTATTCTTATAAGTAGGACATTATACGATTATTAAGAAATGATTAAGAGAAAGAGAATATGTAAGAAGGAGAGTTTTCTGTGAGTAGAGATTTGGATGAACTAAATTATCTTGCTGATTTAGAAGATGATGACAACTTTGAGCCATCTGACTATAATACACAAGATATGCGTAATATAAATGAAAAAGTAAATCGTATTCTTTATGGTAAAAACGAAGAACAGCCTAAAAATGAAAAGTCAGAGAAGAAAGAGCCTGACCAAGTAGATATTAGCAAAAAGGCAACAAAGCTTGAACACAAAGAAGAAAAGAAACCTGAATATAAAGAGAAAAAAGTAGAACATAAAGAGAAAAAAGAAAATAAAAAACAAGAAGAAAAGAAAGAAACAAAGCCTTCTAACAGTAACCCTACCGAGGAATTAGTTGATATAACTAAAGATCCGGAAATGGTTGATGATGTTAAAGAAGAAACAAAGAAGCCTAAGAACAAAAAGGCGATTGTTGGCTCTATTATTGGTGTAGCAGTTGTACTTTGTGTTGTATTGGTATTTGTTGTTCAAGGTGTTGTTTCTCCTAGTAACAATAATGCACAGCAAGAAACAACTACTTCAGAAACAAAGCCAACTGTAGCTATTACAAATGACAAAGGTGAATTTGTTTTTGCAAAAGGTACTAAAGTTTCCGGTGTTGATATTGGTGGCTTAACAGTAGTACAGGCTAGAATTCTTCTAAAAAGTGAAGAAATTAAGTCTAGACCAAAGATGAACATTACAGTTAATGTTGACGGTGAAAAAACAACTTATACCGAAGATGACTTTACTTTTAAGTATGATACTTCTACTGTTCTTGATGATGAAAAGATTATTTCAAAGAGAATGGCTGACGGTACAACTTATCCAACAACAACTGATAGCAACGGCAATGAGTATGCTAAAGAACAGGTAATGAAGATTTCTGCCAGTCTAAACCAGTCATCAGTTGACAAGCTAATTAATAAGATTTATAAGAAATATAATGTAAAAGCAAAGGATGCAAGGGTAACTAAGTTTAACCCTAATTCAAGTCCTATGTTTACTTATGAAGAAGGTAAGTCTGGTCTTGAAGTAGATAAAGATGATTTACAGTCACAGATAAATTCAATTGTCGAAAAAGGCAATGCTTCCGGTACATATACAGGTACGGTTACAGTAACAAGAAATGCAACTCAGCCTAAGTATGATGTTGCATTCCTAAAGAAAAATATGCAGTTACTTGCTGCTTGGGAAACTTATTCAACAAATGATGCTAACGGTAATCAGAATATGAAAGTTTCTCTAAAGGCTTGTAACGGTAGTATTATTGACCCTGGTGAAACTTGGTCATTTAATGGTTGCACAGGTAACAGTAACGATACTTCTCTGGGTTATGCATCAGCAGGTGTTATTGTTGACGGTGACTTTACTGATGGCGTTGGTGGTGGTATCTGCCAGTCCAGTACAACAATTTACAATGCAGCAGTAAGAAGTAACCTAACTATTGCTGAGCGTTCACCTCATACTTATCCATCAGTATATGCTAAGAGTGGCTTTGATGCTGCTATTGACTATGGTAATCTTGACCTAAAGCTAAAGAATGATTCTAAATATCAAGTATTTCTGGCTTGTTATATGGAGGGTACAACTCTTCACGCAGCATTCTATGGTATTAAGGATGATTCTTATGATGTAATTGATACATATAGTGAGAACTATGACATTCAATCATCTTACTATAGGGCAAGATCGTATAGAATTTATAGAGATAAGAAAGGCAAGGAAATCAGCAGAGAAGAATTGCCAAGTTCATATTATAGTCTAAAGAACGGTGCTTCTGTTCAGACACCTGATAGTGGCGGTACAGACTATAAGCATGGTGGTCATGTAGAATAAAATATGTTGAATTTTTAAGGGAGTCTTTGTGACTCTCTTATTTTTATGAACAACTTAACAGAATATATTATGTTTGTTCATAGTCTTGTAATTTAGTTTGTGTTATTTGTCTCATAATTCTCTTGCTTCTTTGTTCAAAGATACAAAATAAATCAAATGTATTGTACGAATGTGTTTAATATGCTATAATTATTCACAAAGAGTCTTTGGAGGGTAACTATGAAATATATGAAAAGGTATGTAAGCGTACTACTAACACTTGCAATTATGCTAAGTTGTACATTAATCACAATGGGTTCAGTCTCAGCTGCTGAAGGTTCTAGGGCATATTTTGATAATTCAAAGTACAATTGGGCAAAGGTCTATGTATATGCCTATGGTACAAAACAAAATGCAAAATGGCCTGGTCAGTTAATGGAAAAAGGTGCAGATGGTCTTTACTCTATTGATTTTCCGGCTACATACAAATCTGAGAATGTAATTTTCAACAATGGTCTTGAAAAAGGTGCAGGTAAAGAACAGTTCCCTGAAAATTCAGGTCTTAGCCTAAAGACAGGGGAATGTAAACTTTTAACTGCTGATTCTAAGTGGGTTAATTATGGTAAGATGGACGACCATGCTTATGGTTTTTCTTACACACCATCAGGTACTGCTTTCAGCAAAGATTACATTGAAGTAAAACTTGGTCTAAAGGGTAGCAAGACAGGTTTTTATTCTATTGACGGTTCAGCTAAGAAAACTTATGCTAACGGTGATACAATCAGAGTCGGTGAAGGTAAAATCGGTAACAGTACAATTAAACTAACTCTTACAACTAAGGGTAGTGATGCTGTTGAAACAACTCAAGAATATACATTTAAGAAAAGATTTACATCAACAAAGACAACTTTCTCTGCTAAGTCAGATGGTCACGCAACTGAGGCAGAGGGTGGTTACTACGGTACAAACCCTAATAAGCAATTAGGTAAGTACAAGAAAGTCACAGTTGATGGTAAGACAGATGATTGGGATAGCTCAATGATTATTGCTCAGGGTGTTGCAAACGATGACCCAAGAGTATATATGCCATCTTCAATGCACGAACAGCCTTGGGATGCATACGCACTATATGGTGCATGGGATGATGATAACCTATACTTTATGTGGGAAATGGCAAACACAACTTATATCGTTTCACCAAATGATGACTTTGCTACATCAAACGAAGCAAGACCATGGAGAAACAGTATTCCAATGTACCTAGCACTTTCTATTGACCCTGACAAACAGGCAACAGGCAAGGCGATAGGCACAAATAAAGACGGTTCAACTTTTACTAATCCATTTGTTTGGGGTTGTGACGGTGGTGTTGCTAAAGATGGTAATGTATCTTTCACAACACATATTGATACACTTGTAGCGATGGATTCAAACAACTCTAACGGTGGTGCATCAATCTTTAAGGCAGATACTAAGGATACAGATGGAACATATATGTTCAACTATGACACAAGAATTCCTATCGGTGTTAATTCGTTCCAAGCTCAGGATAACCGAAACGGTTTCAAGATTAAGTATGCTAATGGTACAAAGAGTGATTCAATTATTGGTATAAACGGTGCAAAGGGTGACCGTAAACTTGGTGATAATCTTGACCCTAACTCAAGCTGGGTTGACTTTAAAGACCTTGGTTACAAATCAGAATATGGTTACATCTATGAAGTAGCTATTCCACTAAAAACTCTAGGCATTGACAGAAACTATATTGAAACTAAGGGTATCGGTGCAATGCAGATTTTAACATACGGTACTTCCGGTATGGATACATTACCACACGACCCATCAATGTTAGATAATGCAAATGTTGAATATAGCTATGACCCATCAACTTCACACGAAAAGGAAGATGTTGATAATATTACAGTACCACTAGCTAGAATGGGTGCTTTACTATCAGATACAGTTGTAAACGAAGCTCCTCTAGAAATTAACTGTGGTGCAGATAAAAATTCCGGTCAGAGTGTTGGTGCTGCAATTACTCTACAGTCAGAAGCATATAACAATAAGGGTAATGTTTCTTATGAATTCTATGTAAATAACGAAAAGCTAACTAACACAACAACAAATACTGCTAAGTGGACACCATCAAAGGATGGTAGCTATTCACTAAAGTTTGTTGCTAAGGATTCTAACGGTAAAACTGTAGAGAAAACAATGCTATATAATGTTGGTGAAGCTAGTAGCGAAAAGCTATTGGGGGACGCTAATGGTGACGGTAAGGTAGACGTTAAGGATGCAACATTAATTCAGAAGTATGTTGTTCTAATGGCAGATATTGCCCCTGAAAACCTATCAGTAGCTGACTATAACAAAGATGGTAAAATTGATGTTAAGGATTCATCAGCTATTCAAAAGTCAGTATTAAATGTGTAATTTGGTTAATAGATTTTGTTCATTAAAATTTTTTCTCCAGAAAAAAGAATATTTTAAGAAAAGAACTGTCGTTAGGCAGTTCTTTTCTTTTTGTTATTTATGCACATTCACTAAATTTTGTTCAGTCTAGTCTTTTTTTTGTAAATTATAACTGTTGCAAAAATTTCTTATATAATAGTATAATTGTAGTATAATATTGAGGAGGTTATTTATGAATAAAACTAAAAGATTAATTTCAATTCTAATGGCAATAAGTATTGCAGTTAGCGTACTAATGGTAGGTTCTGTTTCAGCATCAGCAGTAACAAATGCAACTGCTATTAAGAATGTTCCTACATACAAAAGCAGAACTGCTTATATTGACAGTGTAAGAAAAGGCACAACTCAAGCATCAGACAGTTTTGTTGATACTTTTGAAAAGGTTTATTCTTTTACTTTAAAGAATGATGCAAACTTTATGCTTAACTTTGGTTTTACTAATCATACACAGTATGAATGGAATGAATCATATCTTGTTGAAGTTTATACTGACCCTAACTTGCTTTATAAGAAAGATTTGACTGTAATTAAAAACGATAACAACAATGAAGCAATGTATGGTTTCTTAGGCAAAGGTACCTATTATGTAAAGGTGTACTATAAAAATAAAACTAAAGAACAAATAAACAGTACTTTCTTTATGTCACTAGGTCAAGTTAGCAAAAAAACTAAATTCGCTACAGTTTCTTATGTAAGAACTAATAGAGACAAGACTGTTACATATAGATTAAACACTGTAGATGCTCCACAAACTGTTTATGTTCATACTTGTAATTACGGTAGAACATCAGGTACTACTATAACTGTTTGTGGTCAGGCGATAACTTTAAATGCAAAGAATGAATTTAACTATACCTACAAAAATTATGATCCTAATGCACATATGAGCATTTGGGTTAAAGATGTAAACGGTTATGTTAGTGAAACATATGCTCTTTGTCTAAATAAGTATACTGCAACAGTAGTTGGCGTTAAGAATAAAGATTATACCGGTAGAAATGTTGGTCAAAGTGGTCTAACTGTAAAGGCAGGTTATGATGCTGCAAGTTATAGATTAAGCTATAGAAATAACAAGAATGTTGGTACTGCAACAGTTTATATTAACGGTAGTGGCATTACAATCGGTTCTGTTGCAAAAACATTTAAAATTGTACCTAGCAAGATTACTAAGGCAACTTCTAAAGTAAAGGGTAGCAAGGCTACTTTATCTTGGAGTAAGTCAAAGGGTGCTAAGAGGTATGTTCTTCAGAAAAATGTTAAGGGCAAGTGGAAAAATGTAAAAACTCTTACAAAGACTTCTTACAAATTAACTGTTTCTAAGGGCAAAACTAAGTTCAGAGTTTACGGTACTGCAACAGTAAGAAAAAAGGCTTATAACGGCTATGGAAAAACATTTACAGTAAACAGAAAGAAATAATTTTAATTTAATAAAATAAAAGAACCTCTTTTGCACATAATAAGTGTAAAAGGGGTTTTTCTTATGATAAAAAGAGTTGGCTCATATACAGTAGAATTTTTACATCCACCGGTAATAACAGGTTATAGTTCAGTAGTTGGCAAGAAAGAGGCTGAAGGTCCTTTAGAAAAATATTTTGATAAGATTTTTTACGACTCAAGGGCTGGTCAACCTACTTGGGAAAAAGCTGAAGCTAAGTTTCAGCAAGAGGCTTTTATCGGTGCAATGACAAAAAGCAAAACACATCCGGAGGATATTGACTTTGTATTTGCAGGGGATTTATTAAATCAGCTTATAAGCTCCAGTTACTCAATGAGAAGTTTTAATATCCCTTACCTTGGTCAGTATGGGGCTTGTTCAACAATGGCTCAGGGGATAATTATGGCTTCATTTACAGTAGGTGGTGGAAGTGCAAGAGAAACTGCCGTTGTAACCTCATCGCATTTTTGTACAGCAGAAAGGCAGTACCGTTATCCACTTGAATATGGTGGTGTAAGACCTCAAACTGCTCAATGGACAGTAACAGGTTCAGGCTCTGTAATTGTCAGTAATGAGGGGAAAGGCGTTGAAGTGGTAAATGCTACAGTAGGGAAAATTGTGGATAAAGGGGTAAAGGACATAAATAATATGGGTGCTGCAATGGCACCGGCTGCTTATGACACAATTTTAACCTACTTTAATGATACCAAAACCACACCTAATGATTATGACAGAATTTTTACAGGTGACTTAGGACAAGTAGGTTCGGAGCTTTTGCATCAATTGCTAAATGATGATGGGTATAACATTGATAGTGTTCATAGGGATTGTGGACTGATGATTTTTGACAGAGATACTCAAGATGTTCATGCAGGTGGTTCAGGTTGTGGATGTGGTGCATCGGTACTTTGTGGCAAAATATTAAAGGATATGGAAAGTGAAAAGTACCGAAATGTACTGTTTATAGCTACAGGTGCGTTGATGAGTCCAACTGCAAATCAGCAAGGAGAGAGTATTCCGGGGGTTGCACATTTGATACATTTAAAATGTCAATAGTAAATAGTAACAACAAAAGTGCCTCTATAATAGGGGTGCTTTTGTTGTTTATGTAAGAAATTTTAAATTTTTTGTTTTATTTTTGTAACTTCCTTGACAGAGGCAATATTACTATTTGTAATATAATTATGTTGAAAACCATATGGAAATTGTTAATGTGAAAAACTTTCCTTGTAGAAAAATGCATTATTTTTAGAGTATTAGTGGATAACTTCAAGGGTTTTCCTAGTTGCCAACATAGTTTTCCACATAAATGTTAGTAAAATGTTAGTTTACTAACTGTATAATTGTAATTTTAATTATTACAAAGAATTATCAAATTTGTTTTATTTTTGGTGATTACATACTAAATACTAGGTCAAAAATATAGATAGAAAGAGGGTTTTGCTATGTTAAGAGGCATAAACAGACAGGTTCTGGAGATTACAGAAACCAACAATATGTATTACGAAAAGGCTTTGCTTGTGGTTCGTCCTGAATATACAGATGCTCAGAAAAATGTTTTGGAAAGAGAAGCAAAGTTAATGCTAAGGCGAATGTACCCGCCATCAGCGATAAAAATAAAATCTAAGATTATTTATTGGTCAATTAGGCTGGGTGTTTCAGCCTTAATGGGTGGACTGGCTACTGCTATAATAATATTACTTTCTATGTAATCTTATACCTAAGCTATTCATATAATTTTATATAAATTATATGGAGGCTGTTATGAAAGTTAAATTTTTTCGTAACCTTGAAATAGTAGGTGCTTTCTTTGTGTTTTCTTTGGCGTTTTTGTTGCACTATATTTATCAGCTAACTGACGGTACGGTTTTTTCGATTCTTTTTGGTGCAGTTAATGAGTCTGTGTGGGAAAACACAAAAATATTTCTCATTGCCTATGCCATTTGGGGACTTGTTGAGCTTTTGGTTTCCAATGTGTATTTCAAGCCATTTGTAGTGGGTAAAGTCCTTGGCATTTACTTTATGGGATTTTTCATAATAATTATGCACTATTTATTTTCACTTTTTGTTGGAGATAAAATGGTTGGTGTTGATATTGCTATGGGCGTTTTTGCAGTTATTTTTTCTCAGATTATTTCTTATAAGGTTACTTTAAGTGATAAAAATTTCAGTACTTACTTTGTACCGTCATTATTTTTGTTGGGACTGTTCCTTATTGCATATTTTTCCTTTACGGTTTTTCCACCACATATGGGACTTTTCAAAGATGAAACAACAGGCTTTTACGGAATTTTGCCGAATTATGTAGATAAAGGTGCAGCAGTTTTAAATAATCTGTAAAACCCCATAATTATTTTAGTTTTTTTATGTTTTTGCTTTTACTTAATTTCCTTTTGTGTTATACTTATTCTGTACAAATTACTAGAAAAGGTATAAACAAAAGGAATTTTTTATGGAACAAAATAAACAGAATTTAGATAATCAAAGAAATGATATAATTGCAGGTCGTAACCCTGTTATGGAAGCAATCCGTAGTGGCAGAAGTATTGAGTCAATCCTTGTAGCAAAGGGAGAGAGAAGTGGCTCGGTTGTTGCGATTATTGCAAAAGCAAAACAGAAAAATATCCCTGTTAAAGATGTTGACTCGAAAAAGCTGGATTTCTTAGCTAAAGGTGTAAACCATCAGGGTATTGTTGCTCAATGTGCAGTAAAGGAATACAGTACACTTGAGGAGATTTTTGCTTTAGCAGAAGAGAGAGGGGAAAGTCCTTTCATTATTGTTCTTGACAAGATAGAAGACCCACACAACCTAGGTGCTATTATTCGTACTGCAGAATGTGCCGGTGCTCACGGTGTAATTATTCCTGAAAGAAGAAGTGCAGGACTTTCTTATACAGTAGAAAAAACTTCTGCCGGTGCATTAGAGTATATGCCGGTTGTAAGAGTTAAGAATATTTCAGCAGTACTCCAAAAGCTAAAGGATAAGGGTATTTGGGTTTATGGTGCTGATATGGACGGTGAGCATTACAAGAAAGTTAACTATGACGGTGCAGTTGCCCTAGTAATCGGTAATGAGGGTAAGGGTATCAGTCCACTTGTTGCAAAGGATTGTGATGTTATTGTTTCACTTCCTATGAAGGGCAAAATCAATTCTCTTAACGCTTCTGTTGCAGCAGGTATTTTAATGTATGAAATAGCAGACAAAAGATAAATAGGAGAGAAATAATGGAGTTTAAGAAACCTGACTTTCTAAAGAATAAGGTTAAGAAAAAACCTAAAAAGGAAGAGAAAAAGGTAATTAAGAAAGAAAATCAAGCTCCACCGGAGGTAACAGAGGATATTAAGACTATGTTTTACTCAATGGCTCCTGTGGATGATGAAGATGAAGAAAATAATACAATTGTAGGAGAGAAAATCGGCACTACCATGAACGCTGAGGTTATGATGGAACGCCAAGGTGACGAAAACGGTAAAGTGACCGATGATGAAGAAGATTTACCGGACTATAGTGGTGACTTTTTCAATGCTCCTGTTCCTGTTGAAGAGGATGTTGAACTTAGCAGTGATGTACCGGAGGGTACACTGGTAGCTGACGATATTATTGAGAGTGTTCCTCAGTTTGACATTAAGCCTATTGAAATTGAAGATATAGATACTATTGATATTGATATTCCTGATGTACCGGAAAAAAAGGAAGAAGATACTTTTCCTATCGCTATGGCTAATGAGGACTTTGACGAAGAAAAGTTCAAGAAAGACAGCCTTGATGAATTGATTAAGGAAAAAAATCTTCCTCCATTACCTAAGCATGAGGATGAGGAAGAACCTGATGATTTCCATTATGAAAAACTTTTCGGAAAGCAAAAGCCTGTACCACAAGGTACAACTCAGGTTTCTAAAGTGCCAATTTATAAGCCTGAAAGTCCTTTGGAACAGTTAAATGTTAATGTAGGTAAGTTTTCAGTTGTAGTTAGACAAGAATATGAAGAATATCTAAAAAGCAAGAATCCTGAAATTTCTGCTACATATAGGCCAACTTCAACTGTAGTTACAGAAGAACCAATAAATAATAAAAATAAATTTGCACAATCAGTTATCAACCTATTTACTTCAAAGGGTAAGGATACTGTAGAAAACAGAACAACTGCAGAAAAGGTTGTTACTGTTGATGACTATGATGACGAAAATGATAAGGAAAGTGTTGCTGATGAAATTAACAGTAACCTAAGTAAACTAAAGTTCCAAAGTTTTGCTTTAGGTGTTTTAGCTGTGGCAACATTGTTCTTTGTATTTTTACAGAGAGCATTGCCATCGACTTTAGGTGCAGGTTATGTAGCACCTGTAATTTACGGTGTGTTAAACTTAATTGTTATTTTAGTAGCAGGTGCAGTTTCAAGAGTAGCACTAAAGAATGGCTTATCCTCACTTATCAAGTTTAAGGGTAATTCCGATACGGCAGTAGCAGTAGGTTATGTTTGTGGTGTGCTTTCAAGTATAGTGGGACTGTTTGCTAGCCAAAGTTACTTTATAGGTAAGTACAGTTACTATACAGCTATCCTTATTGTAGGGCTACTGTGTAACTCTGTTGGTAAATATTATATGGTTAGCAGAGTTGACAAGAACTTTAAGTTTATTGCTGATGATAAGAAGAAAATGTATTCAGCAAAAATTTATACTGATGAAAATATTGCCTCAAAGATGATGAGTGGTACTGTTATAGAAAAGCCTATTGTTGCTTATCAGCACAAAACAGACTTTTTAACAAACTACTTGCAACTTTCCTATGCACCTGATCCATCAGAAGAGGCATCCGGTAAAATTGCACCATACACCACAATTTGTGCAATAGTTGTTGCAATTTTATTTGGGCTAATTAAGAAAGATTTTGTAGGTGCAATCAGTACACTTTCACTTATTACAACAGTAAGTATCCCTATTTGCACTTTAATGGCAGTTAATGTGCCTATGAGAAAACTTTGTAAAACACTACTGAAAAAGGGTGCAATGCTTTGTGGTTATCAAGGTGTAAATCAGTTTTGTGATACATCGGCAATTATGGTTGATGCCAGTGAACTATATCCTGAAGGCTCAATTATTCTAAACAACATTCAAGCATTTAATGAAGTGAAACTTGATGAATCTTGTTTATGTGCTGCAGCAGTACTAAAAGAAGTAAACAGTCCACTTTCTTATGTGTTTGATAAAGCACTTCAAGAGAGCAGAATGGTACTTCCTGATGTTGAGTCTGTAATGTATGAAGATGGTCTTGGACTTGTTGGTTGGGTAAACGGTGACAGAATTCTTGTAGGTAACAGAGAACTTATGAGAAAGTACAGTATCAATATGCCTGAAAGAAATATTGAAGAAATATACCACCATCAGCATAAGCAAACAACTTTTATTGCTCAGTCAGGTGTACTTGTTGCAATGCTAATTACAACATACAGACCTAGTATTGAAATTTCAAGAGAACTTCAAAGAACTGAGTACAATGGCATTAGCCTACTAATCAGCACAAGTGATTGTAATATTACATCAGAACAAGTTTCTGAGGACTTTGGAGTGTTCTATAGAAGTGTAAAGGTACTTCCAACAGGACTTGGCAATGTTTGTAAGGAAGTAACCGGTGTACATGAAGAAAAATCCAGAGCATACTTAGCAACAAGAGGTAAATTTACTCAGATTGCCAGAGCACTCTCCGGATGTGTACAGATGAGAACAAATATAAGCATTTCTGTAATTATTCAGCTAATCGGTGTGGCACTTGGCATTATGATTATGTCAACAATTGCCCTTTATGCCGGTACTTCAATTTTGGGTACAGTAGAAATGCTACTTTATACAATTTTCTGGGGAATAGCAACAATGATTGTCCCTATGATTAAGAAACCTTAGGAGGAATTTTATTATGTTAATCGCACCATCACTACTATCATGTGACTTTTCAGTTATGGGTGAAGAAATAGAGAGAATGGACAAGTCAGGAGCAGACTATATGCACCTTGATGTTATGGACGGTCACTTTGTACCGAATATTACATTTGGTGCACCGGTAATTAAAACGGTTAGAAAATATACCGAAAAGCCTTTTGATGTACATTTAATGATTTCTGAACCACTAAAGTATATTGAAGACTTTGCGAATGCCGGTGCTGATATTATTACTTTCCATATTGAAAGTGACAGTGATGTACAGGAAACTATTGATAAAATCAAGGCTTGTGGTAAAAAGCCCGGACTTGTAATTAAGCCTAATACAAAGGCTGAAGAAGTTTTCCCTTATCTAAAAGATTTATTTATGGTTCTTGTAATGACAGTTGAACCCGGTTTTGGTGGTCAGTCATTTATGGCAGATATGCTACCAAAGGTTAAAGAAATCAGAGAAGAAGCTAACAAGGTAAATCCTGAACTTCTTATCGAAGTTGATGGTGGTATCGGTGAGGCTACTATTAAACAGGCATATGATGCCGGTGTTGATGTTTGTGTTGCAGGTACAGCAGTATTTAAGGCTGACTCAGCTACTGAGGCTATTAACAACCTTAAGGCTCTTTGTAAGTAAGATTTTTACTGATATTTTCTACACAATTTTCACCGATATATTTTCCGTATTCCTTTAGCCTAGCTAAGAGAATATTACTGTTTTCGCATTTTTCTCCGTATTGACACACAAGGAGTTTTGTCTTTTTAGAGATAAATGAATTGGAAAAACATAGGTAGTATTTGTTATTCATTATGTAACTATGGTTTCTTGATAATGGATAAGAAGATTTGTGTAAGGTAAATATACATTTTAAGTAATCATCACAATTTTCAAAAGAATATATGGTGTGGTCAAGGTTTCTTTTTACTTTAAATCTTTTTCTGCCATATCTAATGGTCAAGAGAAAGATTGAACTTTTCCTTGACTTAACAGCCTCTAACACAAATGCACAGTGCTTTGTGTTTAACTTTTCAACAGTTGCAACAATGTTCAGAATGTGATATATTAAATTGTCCTCAGTATTAAAGGTAAGTTCGTCTTGTAAAAATTCAAACATAAATGAAGTATTATTTATCTTTGTAATAGTCATACTATTACCTCCTTTATATAAAGGATAAATGGTACTAAGGACGTTATCAACTGATTATTGTTTACAGTAAATAAAACACTAAATTAATTTCAAAAATTTACTAACGAAAGGAAGATGAAATATGCCACAGTGGTTAAGTGACGCAGTATTTTACGAAATTTATCCTCAGTCTTTTAACGATACTAACGGTGATGGTATCGGTGATATTCAGGGTATTATTGAAAAACTTGATTATGTAAAGGGTCTTGGTTGTAACGCAATTTGGCTAAACCCTGTTTACGATTCACCGTTTATGGATGCCGGTTATGATGTAAGAGATTACAAGAAGGTTGCTCCTAGATATGGTACAAATGAAGATTTGGTAAGACTTTTTGATGAGGCTCACAAAAAGGGTATTAAGATTTTGCTGGATCTAGTTCCGGGTCATACAAGTGACCAACATCCTTGGTTCTTAGAAAGTAAAAAAGCTAAGGAAAGTGAATATACAAACAGATATATCTTTACAAAGTCAGTATGGGATGCACCACCTGAATATAGAATGATGTGTGGTTTATGTGAGCGTGACGGTAACTATATGGTTAACTACTTTAGCAGCCAACCTGCTCTTAACTATGGTTTCTACGAAGTAACTCACCCTGAGTGGCAGTTACCATATGACCATCCTGATGCTTTAGCTACAGCAGAAGCAATTAAGGATGTTATGAGATTTTGGCTAGATAAGGGTGCTGATGGTTTCAGAGTTGATATGGCTGACTCTCTTGTAAAGAACGATGATGAAAAAATCGCTACTGCTAAGATTTGGCGTGGTGTTAGAGAAATGCTAGATAAGGATTACCCTGAGGCTGCTATGGTTTCAGAATGGTGTAACCCTGAAAGGGCTATCAACAATGCCGGTTTCCATATGGACTTTTACCTTGACCATTACGGCAATGGTTATAGCCGTCTGTTTAGATATGAAAAAGATGGTGAAAACAAAGCATTCTTCCATAAGAACGGTAAGGGCGATATTACTGCCACTATGGATGAGTATGTTCCTAACTATGAAAAAACTAAGGCTAACGGTTACATTAGCTTTATGACTAATAACCACGATATGCCAAGAATGACTCACTATGCAGATAAAGAAACAATCCGACTTGCTTTTGCAACTCTGTTTACTTTACCGGGCGTACCATTCCTATATTATGGTGATGAAATCGGTATGAGATACCAAGGTGACCTTGTTTCTAAGGAAGGTGGTTATTCTCGTACAGGTTCAAGAACACCTATGCAGTGGAATAGTGAAAAGAACCTAGGTTTCTCAACTGCTGATGAATGTTATCTACCGGTTGATAAGAACGCTGATGCACCAACTGTTGAAAATCAGAAGAATGACCCTAACTCAATTTATAAGGTTGTAACTGATGTTATTGCACTTCGTCATAATAACAAAGACCTAGGCAATGACGGTGACTTTGAAGTTGTTTATGCTGAGAAAGAAAAGTATCCTTTCATCTACAAGAGGGGTAAGTTTGTTGTTGTTGTAAACCCATCTGCAAATGACGAAACTGTACCATTTGATTTTGATGTTGCTTCAACTCTATACCAAATCGGCAAAACAGAAGTAAAGGATAATAAGGTTACTGCTTATGGTAGTTCTTTCGCTATCTTTGAAGTAAAGTGATTTTCGAATTTTATTCTGTTGATTTATAGTAGAAATTAAATTTTATAACTAATTAAAGGCTAGTTGCTTAAATAGTAACTAGCCTTTTTGTTAGTATAGTAAACTTTTTCGATTTTGATTGTGGGTTAAGGTTAGTTAGATAAATTGGGGTTTGTAGAGTTGTTTATGTAATGTAGGTTAATTAGATGATAACCGATTAATCCATCTAATTTATAGTTTTATCCCTCCTTCAGTCATTCTTTAAAAAGTGAATTGCTCTGCAATTCACGAATGACAGCTCCCTCGTCTGAGGGAGCCAGACA
>OBXZ01000086.1_pt1 | contig 128656 bp, 126 predicted proteins | sample 1538171 | NCBI WGS metagenome assembly OBXZ01 (sample SAMEA2580161, study PRJEB22360) | human gut metagenome | biome: human gut; feature: human-associated habitat; material: faeces | place: Denmark | collected 2008/2010
CGCAAAACGGGTAAGTCCTATACGGCCAGCTCCCTTCGAATCCTCCAGGGCTTGATCGCAGCAAAGGTAGTTGGTTGTAGCGGCGCGATATAGCAAGCTTACCCACCCGCCTCTTTAGCTCAGTTGGCCAGAGCACGTGATTTGTAATCTCGGGGTCGTTGGTTCGAATCCGACAAGAGGCTCGAAAGAAAAGCAGATGATACGAAAGTGTTACCTGCTTTTTTCTTTTTGCCCCGCAAAGAATCCTCTAATTTATTTAAAATCTACACATCGGCTTGCCCTTGAATCCAACTATATTTGTACCTTTGCATATTATTTCTAAGAAAGATGGCAGAAAATAGAGGTTACATGCAACGATACGCAATGCTGTTCGGTACCTATATGGGAGGTTTCTGGATATTGAAGTTCATACTCTTTCCTGTGGGGCTGTCGGTTCCTTTTTTACTTTTCCTTTTCATGGGACTCACGCTATGCGTACCTTTTATGGGATATTATTATGCACGGATGTATCGTAATCAGGTATGCGGAGGCGGCATCAGCTTCCTGCATGCATGGGTATTCACCGTTTTCATGTATATGTTTGCCGCGCTGCTTGCCGCCGTGGCACACTACATCTACTTCAGATTCATAGACCACGGATATGTGATAAACACGTGCGAAACGATGGTAGACACGCTTGCCCAAAGCAACATGCCGGGAATGGATTCGTACATCGCCACCTATCAGGAAGCTCTGGAGACAGCCCGACTGCTCAGCCCTATCGACATTACGCTACAGATGATATCGTCCAATGTGTTTTGGGGTTCGATACTGGCTTTCCCCACCGCCTTGTTCGTGATGAGACGCAAGAAAGACGACGCTCCGGCAGAGTGACGGAACAGCAAAAAGAAATGTTATTTCAATTGTAAAATAGAAAAATCATACATCAATGGATATTTCAGTTGTCGTACCACTATATAATGAAGAAGAATCACTCCCCGAACTGTTCGCATGGATTGAGCGGGTGATGAATGCCAACGGTTTTTCATACGAAGTGATTTTCGTGAACGACGGAAGTACCGACCGTTCCTGGCAGGTAATCGAACAATTGCAGGCACAAGCTCCGGACAAGGTACGGGGCATTAAGTTCCGCCGCAACTACGGGAAGTCGCCGGCATTGTTCTGTGGTTTCGAACAAGCACAAGGCGACGTCGTGATAACCATGGACGCCGACCTGCAGGACAGCCCCGACGAAATACCCGAACTCTACCGCATGATTACCCAAGACGGCTATGACCTCGTATCGGGCTGGAAGCAGAAACGTTACGACCCGTTGTCGAAGACCCTCCCCACCAAATTGTTCAATGCCACCGCCCGCAAAGTATCGGGCATCAAAAACCTGCACGACTTTAATTGCGGACTGAAGGCGTATCGCAAAGAGGTGGTCAAGAATATAGAAGTATACGGCGAAATGCACCGCTACATCCCTTACCTGGCCAAGAACGCCGGCTTCAAGAAAATCGGCGAGAAAGTGGTGCACCATCAGGCACGCAAATACGGAAAGACCAAGTTCGGGCTGAACCGTTTTGTAAACGGGTATCTGGACTTGCTTTCCCTTTGGTTCCTTTCCCGGTTCGGCATCAAGCCCATGCACTTTTTCGGATTGCTGGGTTCGCTGATGTTCATCTTCGGCTTCATAGCCGTGGTCATAGTGGGTGTCAGCAAGTTGTACTACATGCACCATGGCATGCCCTACCGCCTTGTGACGGACTCTCCCTACTTCTACCTCTCGTTGACCTCCATGATTATCGGCACACAACTGTTCGTGGCAGGATTCCTCGGAGAGCTGATTTCACGTAATGCCCCGGAACGAAACAAATATCAAATAGAGAAAACCATTTAACGATGAAAAAATTAGTCAGACTTGTCATACTCGGAGCTATCCTTTGCCCGATAATAAGCATAGCTATCTCCTGCTCGGAGGAGGCAGATTGCTCCATGACGGCACGCCCCATGGTGAATTGCATTCTTTATAGAGTAGACCCCGAAACCCAATACGTGGAGAACGACACGCTCGACTCGCTCACCGTCACAGCATACGGCACCGACTCCATCATCATCAACAACCAGAAGAAGGTACACGACATCTCCCTGCCACTGCGCTATACGGAGGATTCCACCAAGCTGATATTCAAGTATAGCCGGAATAAGAGTGACACGATGGTGATACGCCACACCAACACCCCCTATTTCCTATCGATGGATTGCGGCTATCAGATGAAGCAGGCCATCACAGACGTAACGTGCACCCGCATCTCTCTGGACTCGATATACATCAAAGACAATGAAGCAGGCATCTATGGAAAGGAAAATCTTAAGTTATTCTATTAGTCTGGCACTCTGCCTGCTGATGTTCCTCCCCCTACGGGCGCAGAACGGGAATCCTACCGTCCCCCCCCAGGGAGCACCTCCCAAGAAGGAGAAGAAGGACGCGAAAGAAGAAGTGCACTATCCGTTATACAACGGCATGTCCGTCGGCTTGGACTTGTGGGGAATCGGAAGTTCCGTATTTGGAGGAGATTTCCTGAGTTCCGAAGTGGCCGTGGATGTAAACCTCAAGAACCGCTTCTTCCCTATTGCCGAACTGGGATATGGCTCCACGGACACCTGGAGTGACAAAGGCATACACTACAAAAGCAACGCCCCCTACTTCCGCATAGGAATGGACTATAACACGCTATACAAGAAGCAGCACGGACACATGCTACTCGTAGGCTTGCGTTACGGTGTAAGCAGCTTCAAGTACGATGTAGACGCCTTGGGACTGGACGACCCGATATACGGTGGCATCGTAGGCAATCCGAATCTGGACGACGAGATATGGGGAGGCAGCCTGCCCTATAACCATAAAGGAATGAAAGGCTCCATGCAATGGGCGGAATTTTGTGTCGGTATCCGGGCGCACGTCTGGAAGGCATTGTACATGGGCTGGTCACTACGCTTCAAGTTCAAATTGTCTGCCTCGGCCAATGAATACGGTGCCCCGTGGTATGTGCCCGGTTTCGGGAAATATGGCTCCAACACGATGGGAGTAACCTATACGATAACTTATAAACTACCTCTTTAAGCGACTTATGACAGGGTTAGAGATTTGGCTACTGGCCGTAGGACTTGCGATGGATTGTTTCGCCGTTTCTATAGCCAGCGGAATTATATTGAAACGCGCCCGGCTGCGCCCTATGCTGGTGATGGCCATCAGCTTCGGCTTTTTCCAGGCTTTGATGCCTCTGCTGGGATGGATAGGCGCCAGTTTTTTCAGCCACCTGATAGAAAGTATTGACCATTGGATTGCATTCGGTATCCTTGCCTTCCTGGGCGGACGCATGATAATGGAATCCTTCAAGGACGAAGATTGCAAGCACGAGTATGACCCTACCAGCCTGAAGGTGGTGCTCGCTCTGGCCGTGGCAACCAGCATCGATGCATTGGCGGTAGGTGTTTCGTTTGCATTCCTCGGTATCAAGCAATTCTCGGCTATTCTTTCCCCCATCGGCATTATCGGTTTTGTATCATTCGCCTTGTCGATGGTCGGCCTGATGTTCGGCATCCGTTTCGGATGTGGCATAGCCCGCAGACTGCGCGCCGAACTTTGGGGAGGGATTATCCTCGTCATCATCGGTACCAAGATATTGGTAGAGCATCTCTTCTTTTAATTAAAAAGTAAAAACTCAGATAGGATATGGAAAAGAAAGTACAACGGAATTTTTTATGGATTGCCCTACTGGTACTGGGAACCATCTGGATACTTGCCCGCCACAACCAAGTCACTCCTTATCAGACGGATAACGGACTGATATTCGGTACGGTATATAAAGTGACTTATCAATGTGACCAAAATCTGAAGGCAGAGATAGAAGCGGAACTCAAACGTTTCGACGGTTCCTTGTCCCCTTTCAATGACACGGCGACCATTACGCGCATCAACCGCAACGAGGACATTGTGCCCGACACATTCTTTACCAACGTCTTCCGACGTAGCATGGAAATCTCCCGGGAGACCGATGGTGCCTTCGATATCACCGTTGCCCCTCTTGCCAATGCCTGGGGATTTGGGTTCAAGAAGGGTAATTTCCCCGACTCTGCCATGATAGACAGCCTGCTGGAGATGACAGGATACGAAAAAGTAAAATTGTCCGATGAAGGGAAAGTGGTGAAAACAGACCCACGTATAATGCTCTCGTGCAGCGCTGTGGCAAAAGGATATGCAGTAGATGTCATAGCCCAACTTCTGAAGAAAAAGGGTATCCGCAACTTTATGGTCGATATAGGCGGAGAAGTGGTTGTTCACGGGCAAAACCCTCAAAATGGACCTTGGCGCATCGGTTTGAACAAGCCGATAGACGACTCACTGGCAGTGAACCAGGAACTGCAAGCAGTGCTGCAAGTTACGGATTTAGGCATGGCTACATCGGGCAATTATCGCAACTACTACTATAAAGACGGAAAGAAATATGCGCATACCATCGACCCGCGTACCGGCTATCCGGTACAGCACAGCATCTTGTCCGCCACCGTCATCGCCAAAGATTGCATGAGTGCAGACGCCTATGCCACGGCATTCATGGTGATGGGGCTGGAAGAAGCAGAACGCGTGGCGGATGCACATCCGGATATCGACGCCTGCTTCATTTATACGGATGAAGAAGGAAAGCTTCAAACGTTCTTAACAAAAGGAATGGAAAAGTATATGAAATAATGTGCAAATGCGATTAACCCATCATTTATAAAATACAAAATATACCGCCAGTACCAGACATACAAAAGCGGCAAAATGATTCCAATGCAGCGTTTCCCCCTTGAAAAGAACCGTTGTGAACACCGTAAAGATAATCAAAGTGATTACTTCCTGAATCACTTTGAGTTGCATCAATGAGAACGGGCCTCCATTGCCTAAAAAGCCTATCCGATTGGCCGGAACCTGGCAAGAATACTCTGCCAAAGCTATTACCCAGGAAAACAGCACCACGGCATACAACGGCCAGTTGGAGATGACTTTTGTCTCTTGTAGCTTCAGATGCCCATACCAGGCAAACGTCATGAAAATATTAGATACAATCAATAGCAAAATGGTATAAAATGCTTTCATATATTTTTTAATAATTAATGGTTAATGTTTTATGATTGCAGGCAGCAATTCCTCCTGCACATTCGTCATACTCCCCCATAGACTATAGCGTGCCTCAGGATTCATTTCCTCCAATTGTTTCAGAATGCCTTTCATTGTACTACGGCTGGATTGTGACTCATACGGACAATTCTTCACCTGCTTACGATACCCTCTCACTTGTGCCAACTCCATCAAATCCGCCTCATGAACCAGACACATCGGACGGATAATCGTCATATCAAACTTCTTCATTACCAGCCGAGGAGGCATGGAGCTGAACGCTCCCTGATAGGTGATATTCATCAGCAAGGTCTCCAGAATATCATCCATGTGATGGCCTAACGCGATTTTATTGCATCCCTGCTCCTTGGCTACGGCAAACAATGCCTTCCGCCTATTCCAAGAGCAAAGAAAACAAGGAGACTTGCGGGTATCTGTCGTGGCATCAAACTCCGTTTCAAAGAGAACAAAAGGCACTCCCCACGACTCTACGTACTCCCTCAGATAGTCCACATCGCTTTGATAAGGTATATTCTTCATCACTACATGTACGGCGACAACGGAAAAACGGGGTTTATAGACACGGGCACGCCGTGCCAACAATTCCACCAGCGCCAAAGAGTCCTTGCCTCCCGAAAGCCCAATAAGAATCTTATCGCCGTCCTCTATCAGCCCATATTCCACCACACCTTTGCTAAACCGCTTGTCTATGCGGCGCAACATCTTTTCTTCTTCAGTAAATCGTGCCATTGATACGAATTATGAGTTATAAGTTATGAATTATAGCTCTTCCGGTTGCAAAAGTAAGGCAAAAGAACGATTTAAAGAAGAATTAACAAAATAGAATTACGGAAACCAGCTTTATTCACGATAAATTTGTATTTTTGACCTTCTGAACAAATCAGCATGTATCAATATGAATAAAAAATATATCCTTTTCTTTCTATTCGGCCTTTTGAGCATAACAATTTCCGCACAAAGCCTGGCAGAAGCCAAAGCCTTGTACGAGAAGGGAGAATACGAAGAAGCCAAGCCCACTTTCAAGAAACTCGTCAAGACACAACCTGGCAATGGAAATTACAACCTATGGTACGGTGTATGTTGCCTGGAAACCGGCGAACCCGCAGAAGCCTTGAAACACCTAGAAAGCGCCGTCAAAAGACGCGTCCCCAGCGGGCAACTCTATTTGGCCCGGGCATACAATGATTTATATCGGTTCGAAGATGCCATCGAGACTTATGAGACCTACATTTCCGACCTGAGAAAGAGAAAACGCTCCACCGAAGAGGCCGAACAATTATTGGAAAAAAGCAAATCCAACTTGCGCATGCTGAAAGGCGTGGAAGAGGTCTGCTTCATCGACAGCTTTGTGGTAGACAAGGAAAAATTCCTGGATGCATACAAAATCAGCCCCGAATCGGGCAAGCTGTTCATGTACGACACCTACTTCAATGATTCTGGTAAGGAAGGCGGAACGGTATACGAAACGGAGCTGGGCAATAAGCTATATTATAGCGAAATGCAACCGGACAGCACCCTCAGTATCCTTTCGCGCAACAAGTTGCTGGACAAATGGAGTGATGGCAGCTTGTTGCCCGGAAGCATCAACGAGGCCATGAATGCAGACTATCCCTATGTACTTACGGACGGTATCACTATCTACTATGCTTCGGATGGCCCTGGCTCGATGGGAGGATATGATATTTTCGTCACCCGTTACAATACGAATACCGACTCCTATCTGATGCCGGAAAATGTGGGCATGCCGTTCAATTCGCCCTACAACGACTATATGTACGTCATCGACGAATTCAACGACTTGGGATGGTTTGCCTCCGACCGCTACCAGCCGGAAGGCAAAGTGTGCATCTATGTATTCATTCCCAACTCATCCAAGCAAGTGTACAACTACGAAGGGATGGACCCGGACAAGATGATATCATTGGCGCAACTTCACTCTATCAAGGACACATGGACGGACACCGATGCGGTAGAGGCCGCCCAAGAAAGACTTCGGACTGCTGCCAACGCAAAGCCGCGGACCACCAAGAAGCATGATTTCCAATTCATCATTGACGACCACTCCACCTACTACCAGCTGGACGATTTCCGCTCCCCGCAGGCCAAAGCCTCGTATGGCAAATACAATCAGCTGGAGCAGAGCTACAAACAACTGCAGGAGAAACTGGAAGATATGCGTTCGGAATACTCCCGAGCCAACAAGCAGGAAAAGGACAAGATGTCCGCCGCCATCCTCGACCTGGAGCAACGTGTACGGCAATTGTCCACTGAGATGGAGCAAACTGCCATTCAAGTGCGCAACCTGGAAAAACAAGCCACCAAATAAAGACAACTATGGATATACTCATTATCGCCTCATTGATTATAGGAGCAGTAATCTTGTTCTTAGTGGAATTATTCGTAATTCCGGGCATCAGCGTTGCCGGTTTTCTGGCAGGAGGTTGCATCATCTTTGCCAACTACTATGCCTTTGCCTATATGGGCACCACGGCAGGTGTCATTACGCTTATCATATCTGCCCTGGCTTGTATCGGCTCGTTGGTATGGTTCATGCGCTCCAAGACACTCGACAAAATTGCATTGAAAAAAAACATCACCTCCAAAGTAGACCGTAGTGCCGAGGAAAAAGTCAAGGTAGGTGATATAGGCGTAACCACTACCCGCCTGGCTCTTATCGGCTATGCCGAAATCAACGGAGACATCGTGGAAGTAAAGTCATCAGACGGCTTCCTGAACGAAAAGACTCCGATTATCGTAGACCGTATTGCCGACGGAGTCCTCTTAGTGGAGCGGCTCAAGCAGTGAAATTTCAGGAATCAACCTATTTATAACTAACAATTAATATTTAATCTCATGGATCCAAGCACAATGTATTTAACCGCCTTCCTCATTATAGGAGGCATTATTTTCCTGGTACTTTTCTTCCATTATGTACCGTTCTTCTTGTGGCTGTCTGCCAAAGTATCGGGAGTAAACATCTCGCTGGTACAACTTTTCCTGATGCGTATCCGTAATGTTCCTCCTTATATCATTGTGCCCGGCATGATTGAAGCTCATAAAGCAGGATTGCAAAACATCACGCGCGACGAACTGGAAGCGCACTACCTTGCCGGAGGTCACGTAGAGCGGGTGGTACACGCACTGGTATCCGCCTCTAAAGCCAATATCGAGCTGCCGTTCCAGATGGCAACCGCCATCGACCTTGCCGGCCGTGACGTATTCGAAGCCGTACAGATGTCCGTTAACCCCAAAGTAATTGACACCCCTCCCGTGACAGCTGTTGCCAAAGACGGTATCCAGCTGATTGCCAAGGCCCGTGTAACGGTGCGCGCCAATATCCGCCAATTGGTGGGAGGTGCCGGAGAAGACACGATTCTGGCCCGTGTAGGCGAGGGTATTGTGTCTTCCATCGGTTCGTCAGAGAATCATAAGTCTGTATTGGAGAATCCGGATTCTATCTCCAAACTGGTATTGCGCAAGGGGTTGGATGCCGGAACAGCATTCGAAATTCTGTCCATTGACATTGCTGATATTGACATAGGTAAGAATATCGGTGCCGCCCTGCAGATAGACCAAGCCAATGCCGACAAGAACATTGCTCAAGCCAAGGCAGAGGAACGCCGCGCCATGGCCGTAGCCACAGAGCAGGAAATGAAGGCAAAAGCCCAGGAAGCCCGTGCCAAAGTTATCGAGGCAGAAGCGGAAGTACCCAAGGCCATGGCCGAAGCATTCCGCAACGGCAATCTGGGTATCATGGACTATTACCGGATGAAGAATATAGAAGCCGACACTTCCATGCGCGAAAACATTGCCAAACCGACGACGGGCAATACCAGCCAGCCGTTGAGTAAATAACCCGGAAAGTAACTGACGAAACGCCGGAACCGGTGAACAAGAATCGGTTCCCGGCGTTTCTATTTATAAACAAAAGATTAAAGCCTCAAGCATATGAAGAAATATTTCGCCTCTTCCGAACTGATCATCAATGAAGACGGTTCTGTATTTCATCTTCACGTAAAGCCCGAATGGCTGGCAGATAAAGTCATCTTGGTAGGCGACCCCGGACGGGTGGCACTGGTTGCCTCCCATTTCGAGAACAAGGAATGTGAAGTGGAAAGCCGCGAGTTCAAGACTATCACCGGTACTTACCAGGGGAAACGTATTACGGTGGTTTCCACCGGTATCGGATGTGACAACATCGATATCGTGATGAACGAACTGGATGCCCTGGCAAACATCGACTTCGAGACGCGCGAAGAAAAGCCCCGTCTGCGTAGCCTTGAGCTGGTACGTATCGGCACCTGCGGCGGCTTGCAACCCTACACTCCGGTAGGCACATTCGTATGTTCTGAAAAGTCCATTGGTTTCGATGGGCTGCTCAACTTCTATGCCGGACGCAACTCCGTGTGCGACCTGCCCATGGAGCGTGCCTTCCTCAACCATATGGGATGGTCCGGCAACATGTGTGCCCCTGCCCCCTACGTCATTGATGCAAGCACTGAACTGATAGACCGCATCGCACAAAACGACATGGTACGTGGCGTAACGATTGCCGCCGGGGGCTTCTTCGGACCTCAAGGACGCGAGTTACGCGTGCCGCTTGCCGACCCACATCAGAATGAGAAGATTGAAAAATTTGAATACAACGGCTACCGTATCACCAACTTCGAGATGGAAAGTTCTGCCCTGGCAGGCTTGAGCCGTCTGATGGGGCACAAGGCCATGACGGTATGCATGGTCATTGCCAACCGCCTGATAAAAGAAGCTAACACGGGATACAAGAATACGATAGATACTCTTATCAAAACAGTACTCGACCGTATCTAAGTATCCTTCAAGAAATGCTCCTCCCTTTCCTTCAGCCAATCCTGGGAGTAGGGTTTAGTAATGACTTCATCACATCCTGCCTGACGTGCCCGTTGCTGGTCTGTATAGTAGCAATGTCCTGCTATACCCACAATGGGCACAGAGGCGGATTAGGCTTTATAAGCATCTATCCATTATCGATTTGCACAAAGTTACGATAAAAGCCCATAAGTTGAATCACCATCTCTCTTTTTTGTAAAGAAACCATTATCTTTGCTGAATAAAAATAAGCCGGATAAAATGAACCAAGATACCATTTGTGCCATAGCCACCGCCCAAGGGGGAGCCATAGGATGCATCCGTGTCTCCGGACCGGATGCCATAGAGATAACATCCCGCATATTTACCCCTGCCCGGAAGGGGAAGAAGCTGAAGGATGCCAAGCCATACACACTTACCTTCGGTCATATCCATGAAGAAGAAAACATCATAGACGAAGTACTTGTAAGCTTATTCCGTGCCCCCCACTCGTACACGGGCGAGGATAGCACGGAAATCATGTGCCACGGTTCGAGCTATATTCTTCAGAAGGTGTTGCAACTGCTCATCGGTAATGGTTGCCGCCTGGCCGCTCCCGGTGAGTACACGCAACGGGCCTTCTTGGGCGGCAAAATGGACCTAAGCCAGGCCGAAGCCGTGGCCGACCTCATCGCCTCCACCTCTGCCGCCACTCACCGCCTCGCCATGAGCCAAATGCGCGGTGGGTTCAGTAAAGAGCTGGCCTCACTACGCGACCAATTGCTGCACTTCACATCACTCATAGAACTGGAGCTGGACTTCAGCGACCACGAAGAACTGGAATTTGCCGACCGCTCCGAGCTATGTCTCCTAGCAGACGGCATAGAGCAGGTAATTTCCCGTTTAGTACAATCCTTCAGTGTAGGCAATGCCATCAAGAACGGCGTGCCCGTAGCCATCATCGGCGAAACGAACGCTGGTAAATCCACCCTGTTGAATGCACTACTAAACGAGGAACGAGCCATTGTAAGCGACATACACGGGACAACCCGCGATGTGATAGAAGACACAGTCAATCTTGGTGGGATAACTTTCCGATTTATTGATACGGCAGGCATACGCGAAACGAACGACACCATCGAGAACCTAGGAATTGAGCGAACCTTCCAGAAATTGGAGCAGGCGGAAATCGTGCTCTGGATAGTTGATGCCACGAATGCCGTCTCACGGATACCACAACTAACTGCCCAAATACTTCCCCGTTGCGAAGGGAAACGGCTCATTCTCGTATTCAACAAGACCGATTTGGTGCAAGATGCCTCAACCATCCCCAACTCCAGTTTCACCGTGGCCGCTACTAATGTGCAATGCATCTCCATCTCTGCCAAAGGACGTACCAACCTCGACAAGCTTCAGCAAATGCTAATCTCTGCCGCTAACCTGCCCACGGTTACCCAAAACGATGTCATTGTCACGAATATACGCCACTACGAGGCTTTGACCCATGCCTTGGAAGCCATCCACCGGGTCCTACAAGGACTAGCAGAAAATCTATCCGGAGATTTTGTTTCACAAGATATCCGCGAATGCATTTTCCATCTAAGCGATATTGCAGGGGAAGTTACGAACGATATGGTACTTGGGAATATTTTCGAACATTTTTGCATCGGCAAGTAAGTCGTTGATTATAAAATAGTTAAATCAATCACGAATGATTAATATAGCACTCTTTACGGGTGCTATTTTTGTTTGTGCAAGCATCGTTGTTAATCGTTGCTAAGCCTTTTTACGCCTGTTTTTGTACCTCCTGTGTACCTCGCCGCTTGAAATGCGATTTTGCGTTGGCGAGGTGATGGAAAAATGAGACGCTGTGAGACACAGTGAGACGCAGAGATACATTTTTGGCGAAATTAAAAGATAAATGAAATGGCTAGTAACATCGACATTCAGAAAAAATGCGAGTGGTGTGGCAAATTATTTATTGCCCACAAAACCTCGACACGATGCTGTTCGCATCGTTGTGCTAACCTTGCCTACAAAGAAAGAACAAGGCAAAAGCGTGTTAGTGAATTTCAAACAATGGTCAATCAGCAAATCGAAAAAGAGGATTGCATTGACAAGGACTTCTTTACCCCAAGCGAAGCCGCTAAGTATATCGGTATAAGCAGGGCTACCTTTTATAGATATCTTGAAACGAATCTAATAAAATCGGTTCAGCTAAAGAGAAAGACTATTATCAGGAAAAGAGACATTGAGGCTCTGTTTGATAATGCTTCTCCTTACAAAAAGCATCTACCAAGAAGCAAGCGGAGTATCACCGACTTCTACACCACAGCCGAGATTAAAGAGAAATTTGGTGTTAAGGAGTCGTGGATTTATGAGATCGCGAAGGAGCATAATATACCTCGCACATTCAATCGTGGCAGAACCTATTGGAGTAAGAAGCATATCGACTCCTACTTTGCAAAGAAAGCACCTGATGCGAGCATCACCGAATGGTACAGCGTGGCTGAACTGCAAGAGAAGTTCGGTATGACGCTATCGGCAATCTACACTTTTGTATATAAGAATGTAATCCCCAAGCGCAAAGAGGGCAAGATGGTCTATTACTCGAAAAAGCATTTCGATATAGCCAAAGGTATCGCCACGCCCGAAGAGCCACAATACTACACCATACCCGAAGCGATGGAGAAATACAACCTCACTCGCGACCAGCTCTACCACTATGTGAAGTATCACAACATCACTCGTATCAAGGTTGGCAAGTACACCAAGATTCTGCGCTCCGAACTCGACAAGTTCTTTGAGCCACCGAAGATTGAGTAAAGTTACTTGATGGTGATTGATACCACCATCGGAACACCGATTTAATTTGCAATAAAAAGTATAACAATTAATTTATAAGACTATGACACTAACTTGCACAAATGTAACCCTGCGCCAAAAGGCATTGCGGAACGACCGTATTTCACTCTATCTGGATTACTACCCAGCAATCCGTAACCCCTACACGATGAAGATGAGCCGTCGAGAGTTCCTCGGTATCTACCTCTATGCCAAGCCACGCAACGAGCAACAACGAATGTTCAACCAAGAGATGCTCAACAAGGCGGAGGCGATACGCTGTATTCGTGTGCAGTCGCTTATTAACGAGGAGTTCGGTTTCCTCGACAAGAACAAACAGAAGGTCGATTTCCTTGCCTACTTCCGAGAAAAGGCACGCGAGCGATACGAGAAATGGGATTGCGTTTGCAACCATTTCGAGAAGTTTTGCGGTGGCAAATGTACTTTTGGAGATATTACAGTTGAGCTATGCGAGAAGTTCCGAGATTATCTCTTGAAATGCAAGCAGATACATCACCCTAACTCATATATCAGTCGAAATTCGGCAGCGGGATATTATTCCACTTTCCGAGCCCTGCTGAAGATTGCCTACAAGGAGAAGATGTTGCGCGAAAACCTCAATGACTTCCTTGAAAAAATCGAGTGGAAAGAGGTCAAAAAGGAGTACCTGACACTTGACGAGTTAAAGCAACTCGCAGCCACCCCTTGCCGTATCCCTGTGCTGAAACAAGCCTCGCTGTTCGCTTGTATGACTGGACTTCGCATCAGCGACATCCTCAAATTGCAGTGGAGCGACTTTGAAATGGGACCCGATCAAGGCTACTACATCCGCATCTGCACCGAGAAAACGGAGACTGAGGCAACACTCCCCATCAGCCACGAAGCGTTGGAACTATGCGGCGAATGGGGCAAAGGATTGGTGTTCAAAGGACTCACTCGTGCAATGACACACCACCCACTCAAACAGTGGATTGCCGAGGCCGGGATAAAGAAGAAAATAACTTTCCACTGCTTTCGTCACTCGTACGCGGTCATCCAAATCTCTTTAGGCACAGATATTTACACCGTATCGAAGATGCTAACACATAAGAATGTTACCACCACGCAGATTTATGCCGACCTTGTGAACTCTAAGAAACGCGAAACCGCCAACAAAATTTCGTTAAAGTAGGGAGAAAACCGCCAAAAGGTAGGGTGAAAACTCTGGAAAGGTGGGGAGAAAACGCCATAATTACTATCTGCATCATTCAGCAATGAGTGATGCAGATTTTATTTTAGGATGGTGCAAGGTGTCGAGCTATGTGCTATGCTATAATGTAATGACGAGAGTTGGCTTGAGTTATCGAATGGGGCAAAGACAACTTCCGATGCGAGGTCGGCGGTGAGCCAATTACGGATTTGAGAGTTGGAGAATGAGGGGCGTGAGTAGTCTCGGAACGATACGAACAACACCCTATTGTTATCATAAGCAGTTTGCAAGTGCATTGGGATTTTGCGGTATAGAGAACGCCCCAGAGCGACCACAACAGAACAGCCATTGGCGAGCAGAATGTCAAGTACAACTCGCTCGATTGGAGAGTGAAAACCGCTAATTACAATCTTATCAGTTTGAGCAATTTCGTGCGCCCACCGCTTGGCGAGGTAAAGAGCCTCAGGCGGTGCTGTACGGGATGCGAAGAAGGCAACCAAATATCTATCCAACAACCCTTTGTTACCAGATAAGTCCATAAAAAAAGCGCAGGCTTCTGCATTAACTTACCCAGTATCCAGGCCTTCGCTGCCCTAAAACGAATAAGCAACACAGAAAGCCCACGCTGGATGATATATCGCACACACCGAGCCATTGTCGGTGGTAAGGATATACACCTTGCGTGGACATCTGATTGCGAATCTCCGTTTTATTCAAAGTTGCGAAGTTTGGATACTGAAGATTACGACAATAAATGTCTACTAATATGTATTGACTTAACGCTTAAAGTCGTAAGCCGTAACAAAGATAATCAAAATTTCCTCAAATGTAGAATATGGTGTAAAAATAGAGTTGCTATGACACGATAGGACAACCTATGACACGTGCGGTCAAAAGGCAAAAGAGCCATTTTTTGTGTTGATTATTCATATATCTTTGCCCTAGAACGATTAACAAAGATGACTATGAATAAGAGACAAACGGAATATATTGCACTCTATTTATTCGTGTTTGGAGCGATATTGCTCTTTGGTGTATTAGCACGAAAGTTTGTGCTTGTCAAGGGGTATGATGAGTTCAGTGCAGCGGTTGGATTCTTCGCAACGGTAGTTGTGTTGTCGGCATTATATATCAGCCTACAAATGACGCTTAATGAGTTGCTGCTGCCACGAATGGAGAAGTTCTTGATGCGTTTTCCTGCCTTTCAAAAGTTGGAGGAGGTGGCAGTTGTTGCAGAGGCTACCGCTACCGTAGCCGAGCCAACCGAGGAGGTTGCTATTAACGAAACTACCCCACAGCCAACGGAGTATGAGGTATTTCGTACCAAAGCAATCGCCGAGCAAGAGCGTGAATCACAGGCTAAATTGGAGCGAGTACTCGACTACACCAAGCAGACGATGGTTGCCTATATGAGCGAAGCGGAGTTAGATCGTTTGTGTGGCTACATCACCGAATATAGTTTGGGCGACACCCCACGCGAGGTATCGCCCGTATCGGTTGATTCAGCACTCAAAAGCATCGACCTGATGCACTTCGGCTGGAACATCGGCAAAGCATTCGGCAAAAAGCGCATCCATACCGCCACATTCATTAAGCGTGTCTTTGCTCACGCCCTCCGCGACATCGAAATCTCTACCATCGAACGCAAAATGTCGCACACCGAATCAGAGTGCAGGATTAAGTTGGATGGGGAAATAGGGTGAATTGTGGAGATTTTATTTAATAAAGGTAAAATCTATATTTTGGTCTAAAACCATGATAATAACACCTATTATTACTCCTACTACTATTTCTGATATTAATGATCTATGAGAGTCCTTTTTAGATTCTGTATTTTTAATTTTTGCGACATTCTTGGCAATTACAATTTTGGGCTCATAGTATTTAATTGGAGTAATAAAAGAACTTGCTATTAATAAAAGTCCAATAAGCAAAAGCCAACTTGGGGCTAATTGTTCAAGCTTCAAATTACAATGTAACATATATATAGAAATCGTAGATATTGCGATTCCTGATATTCTTATACAGTGAATTAGCAACAAGGCTATTAGAGAAATCCCAGCGATAGAATATTCACCAATTACAGATAATATAGCGGAAATAGAATTCGCAGACGAGGATTCTATTATCGCACTGCACGATGTTAAACATAATAGTAACATCACAAATAGTATATTCTTAAAGTAGCTGTTCATATTATTTCATATAATATAGGTTCCACAAAATTAACTAAAACTTCTCATTCGACACATTTTACACCTATATTTTATCATCACACACTCCACATTTTACGAAAATCTGCACTTTAACTCACTACCAACCACCATCCAAAAGTTATTTTGCAGTTATATTTTGGTGGGTGATTCCACCATTATAACACCGATTTCCTTTGCCATCAAATCATTAAAACTAATTCGCGTATGGCAAATGAAATTACTTTTGATAAGCTGCCGCAGGCGGTGGGTTATCTGACAGAGCAGGTGGAGCGAATCCACAAGATTGTGGCGGCACTGCAACCGCAGACCGCTATCGACAAGCATCGCATTGTCGAGATTGACGAGGCGTGCAAAATCACACGCAAGGCGAAACCTACTATCTACACCCTCGCACGCAAGGGGCTGATTCCTGCCTACAAGCGTGGCAAGAAACTCTACTTCTACGAAGATGAGTTGTTGCAATGGATTGAGTCGGGGCGAAAGCCGTTACAGGCACTCAACCTCCAAGATCAAGCTGCAGAGATTGTCCTCGGTGTGAAGCGCAAACCCAAAGGTGGTTTTAACCTCTAATGCACTCGGCTATGAATAGTAAATTGACAGCAGAGGGCATAATGGGTGCGGCAATGCGTATGGGTGCAGAACTATCAGGTGGCGAATTTCCTATCAGTGTCTTTCCTCACAAGATTCAGCGCATCATCACCGAGTTGCACGCATCGCAGGGCTATCCCATCGACTACATTGCCGCAGCTATGCTCTCGGCTTTGGCGGTAAGCATCGGCAACTCGCATCTTGCACAGGTTAAGCGTGGCTGGGTGGAGAGTCCGATTCTATATATGGCACTCATCGGACGACCGGGAGCAAACAAAAGCCACCCTTTGAGTTTCGCTTTTCACCCATTTATCGAACACGACTATCTCCACAACAAGGAGTATCAGGAGCAGTATGCCGAGTATGAACGCACGATGTCGATGACCAAGAAAGAGCGATTGGAGGCGGGCAAAGATGAGTTTCCCATTCCTCCCAAGCGCAGTCGTTTTCTTGTGTCGGACATCACACCTGAGGGGTTGAGCCTTATCCACGCACAGAATCCTCGCGGGCTGTGCTTATGGTCGGACGAGTTATCGGCGTGGTTTAAGAACTTCAACCGCTACAACAACGGCTCGGAGGAGCAGTTCTGGTTGTCAGTGTTCAATGCTAAGCCCACAATCTCGGATCGTAAAAGCTCGCAAAGTTCGATCTTCATCAAACGACCTTATATCTCGGTTGTCGGAACGATTCAGCAAAAGATACTCGGCGAGTTGGGCAAGGGCGAGAGGGCGAGCAACGGTTTCATTGACCGCATACTTTTCGTAATGCCGCAGTCGGTGCAGAAGAGCCGATGGAGCGACAGGGAGACTCCCGAAGAGTTGGAACAGGAGTGGCAACGCATTATCAATAGGCTCATAGAGCAGGAATGCGAGTTTAACGAGCAGGGCGAACTGCAATCGCACCATCTCCCCTTTCGTGAAGCGGCTAAGAGAGAACTATATGCGTGGCAGCACGACAATGCCCGAAAGTGTGATTTGGAGAGTAACGAGGCTCTGCTCGGCATATACTGCAAATTGGAGATATACATCATTCGTTTTGCGCTGATAATTCAACTTGCCCGCTGGACTTGCGGAGAGTGCGACAAGGAGGCTATCGACATCGAGAGTGTGCGTAGAGCCATTGAACTCGCGGAGTATTTCCGTGCCACAGCCATAAGGGTACAGACCTCGATAGGCAACGAGCAACTCAATGAACTGCACCGCACTATCTACCACTATCTGCCGCAAAGGTTTACCACCGCAGAGGGTATCGCTTTGGCAGAGAGTTATGGGATGAAGGAGCACGCATTTAAGATGATGTTGAAACGCCATCTAGGGACACTATTCAAGAAAATCAATCACGGAGAGTACAGTAAATAACTTGTTACTATCCACATTTTGCAACCGTTGGTTTTGTGAAGTTGCGAAAATGTGGATAGTAACAACAAAACCGAAATTAAAATGAGATACCGATTCATATTAGAACCATACAAGGGTGTCAGCTCGCGGCACATCTGCCCCAACTGCCACCGAAAAAGTTGTTTCGCACGCTACATAGACACCAATGAGCAGATACGATTTCCTGATTATGTAGGACGCTGCAACCACGAACAGAAGTGCGGTTACAACTATACGCCGAAGATGTACTTTGCAGAGAATCCCGATGCAAGGGAGCGACTCAGTGATGACTACCGACCAGTGGTAAAACCCGTAAAGGCTGAGCTACCGCCACCATCATTCATCGAGCCGAAGATGATGCAACTCTCAATGCAGCACTTTGAGAAGAACCATCTTTATCAGTTCCTGAAAACGGTGCTCGGCAGGTCGGCAGCAAGCGAGCTGATGCAACGCTACAATGTCGGATCATCGAAACATTGGACGGGTGCAACGGTCTTTTGGCAAGTCGATGTTTCGGGGCGTATTCGCACAGGAAAAGTGATGCTCTACAACCCCGAAAATGGGCGAAGAATCAAGGAGCCGCACAACCATATTACTTGGGTACATTCGCTCTTGAAAAAGGAGAAATTCCACTTGCATCAATGCCTCTTCGGAGAGCATCTCTTGACAGCCGACAACCACCAAACAGTGGCACTTGTGGAGAGCGAGAAGAGTGCTTTGATAGCCTCACATTTTCTGCCGCAATACCTGTGGATTGCAACGGGCGGAAAGAACGGAGCGTTCAATCGCGAGGCGATGAGTGTACTGAAAAATCGGCAAGTTTTGCTCTTCCCCGACCTCGGAGCAACCGACTATTGGAGGGGTAAAATGGAGATGATGCAACGGCTCGGAATAGAGGTTTCACTCTTTGATTTTATGGAGAATAACGCCACCGATGAGGAGCGAAAAGCGGGTTACGACATTGCCGATTATCTCTTAAAAGCCGAGACAAAAGAGTCCGTTTTAAGCAGAATGATTGCCAGAAATCCACACCTTAAAACGCTTATTTCTACGCTCGATTTAGAAGTCGTAAGTATAGAGAGACACCCTTGAAATTCAACAGAAAAGAGGGAGTTTCAGACTTTGATCCGAAAGGCTGAAATCTGTCTATTTTCAGTTGAGCAAGTTTATGTCGGTGTATTACATTTCCCGACAACTTGCTCACCTGAAAGGCAGGTGAGACAGCTCCCGATGGTCACGAAAATTAACATAAAAAACACAACTGAAAATGGAAAAGAAAAATACGATTACAATCCGACTCTCGGATGAACAATATGGTTGGCTGCGAGCACTGAGCAGACGAAGTAAACGGAGTCAAAGCGAAGTAGTACGCTCACTCATTGAACAAGGTACAGTGCGTGAACGAATCACTCGTGAGAACCTCGACATCATACGAAAACTCATAGGTGAAAGCACCAACCTAAACCAGTTGGCAAAGCAAGCAAACCGACAAGGATTTTTCCGAGTGAGGGACGAGTGCCAAGCCACAGCATTGAAGATTTCACAACTGATAAAACGGATAAAAGATGATAGGTAAAATTGTAAAAGGCACATCGTTCGGCGGGTGCGTGAACTATGTGCTAAAAGAAGAAAAATCGCGCCTGTTGGAGTCTGTCGGAGTAGAGGGCTCACCCTCGGAAATGGCAGAGCAATTTGAGTTGCAAACGCTGCTAAACGATAAGGTCAAAAACACAGTCGGTCACATATCGCTGAACTTCTCAGCGGAGGATGCTGCAAGGCTTGCACCCGATGATAAGCTGATGCTCAAAATCGCCCACGACTATATGAAGTTGATGGGTATCGAGAACACCCAATTTATCATTGCCAGACACATCGACCGCGACCATCCGCATTGCCACATCGTATATAACCGAGTGGATAATGACGGGCGAACGATAAGCGACAAGAACGACCGTTTCCGAAACGAGAGGGTGTGCAAGATGCTGACGGCTCGCTACCGTCTGCACTTTTCCGAGGGCAAGAAAAATGTGAAGTTTGACAGACTGCGTAAGCACGACCAGGTGAAGCATTACATCTACCATGTACTCAGACACGAAGTTCCGAAAGCGGTAAGCTGGAGCGAGCTAAGGCGTGCATTGCGTAGGTATAAGATTGACACCGAGTTTAAGTTGAATCGCAGAACAGGAGAAGCCGAGGGTGTAAAGTTCATCTGCAACGGGTATAAATTCAGCGGATCCAAGATTGACCGCCAATTCAGTTTTGTCAATATCGCTTGCCGTCTCGAAGAGAACGCCTTTGATGCAGGCATCTGGCCAAGACGCAACAGCACTCCTACCCAACAGCGCGAGGAGCCTCGCCAGGAGGTAGTTCGCCAAGAGCCAAGCGAAGAGAGTAGCCTAAGTGTCGGCTTGCTCGACCTCACAACGGCCCCTGCCACCGATCCCGAAGAGGAGATGCTGGCAAAGCAATATGTAAAGAAGAAAAAGAAGCCACAGCGCAAGCGTGGATTCAGATTGTGATAAATTATTGTTAAACTATTAAAACTTTTAGACTATGTACGAGTACAAAGCTAATTACAATGACTTGATTAGTGACTTCAATCTCTACCTATGCGAGAGATATGGTTACAGAAATGCGTGCAGTGTTATGTGGAACGAGAATGGCATCTGCATCAGTATTCACAGGGGAAGTTTGGATATTTATATCCGCTTCTGGGAGTACAGCGAGGGCGTAGGTAACTACCCAGACTGGAGTATTATCATAGCCCGCTGCGAGTTCCGCGATGAACTGCGAGAGCACCGCTTCGAACTCCTCAAAGACCTTGTGCGGTTCTTCAAGGAGTATATGCCCCGCTACGGGTATAAACACCTCTGCACCGAGGATGACGACTACAAGTATTACCAGACGCTCAACCTTCCTTGCATAAAACGCGGCTTTATGGGCTACCATTGCAACTATGGAGCACCGCTGAAAGATGTGGATGTGTAGGCACACTTATTCTAAACAAGTACACCACAGGAGAGCTGGCCATCCTGTGGTGTACTTAAATTCTAGTTTAATTATACCAACCTGCTTTTTTCAGAATATTATAAAGCGTTTCACCAGCACGATTAAAGTGACACGCAAACGAGCCGTTATCATCTCTTCGAAGTTCATTATTATGCCACATACCTGTTTGATCTGCAATCATTCCACAAGCTGTAAAATTAGATATAATATTATCATCGTCTTGGCACACTGTATTTGGATTTACATCTATTAATCGCAAATCTCGTATATAAATACGATTAACTATAGATGTCAAACGGAGTAGCATCTCGTCTCCTATCTCATTTAATAATCTCGCCTTATACAATAGTCCTAAGACTTCAGCTTTATCGGTATCTTCTGCTGTTGAAAGAACACTTATAATATATTCTGCAGCTTTACTTCGCATGGTTGGATTCCATGATTTTATGAATTTTTGTCGCTCTTCAAGAGGTATTTCAAGTGCGTGTTTCAGAAAATTTGCAAGTTTCTCATAATAACGTTTAAACTCATAAATATAAGCTCCAACTTGAAAAAGCTTTACTGCAGAGCCTAAATGTGGAATATTTTTTGATGTCTCAACTAGATCCAATGCTACATCAAATTCAATACTTAACCCCTTTTTAACAACATCATCGCAGTATTCAGATGCAGTTAATTCATGTAAATCATCATTATATGTTGTCATATGTTTGAATTTAATACTTCTTTAATACAGCACCACTTCCAGGTTCTGCCATTTCGGTAAACTCCACAAAGTGCTCTCCAAGATGATAACCCTTCTGTGTTACCCAAGCCTGAGCCTTCGCCATCACACGCTCAAAGTTCCAATACTTCCCATAGCCCATCACTCGTGCTAACTTACGCGAGTTCCACCACTCTTTACCCTCAGCATCCACTTCTCGTAGTTGCTCAAAAAGCGATTGAAATTTAGGCATATTTTTATCTCTATCCATATTAATTATCTATTATTAATAGACATCAATGACCGACAAATACCATTTTCTTGTTATCCTAAACAGTATAAAATTTTCGTTCTTTAAACAGTTATATATCTAATTTAGAACTAAACTAATATATGTTGTTATTTAAGAATTGAATATCCGATTCTAGCAAATCTGATTCCTTAATAAAGCCAAGTTTAAATCTTAATATTCTCCTTAATTTAGTTTTACCACCCCCTGATAAAGCAAAGTAATGACTAGTAAAATTAATATCTTTAATTTTATTTATATATGTATCATATGAATCTTGATTACCATCTCTTTCAAGAATATTTTTTAAAATATCAAATAAAACTGATATTCCTATTGTTTTAACAATTACACTTTCTGTTGTTGCATTGTCCCACAAAATGGACTTCACAGAATAAAAGAAGTTTTCTATAATTTGGTATATCTTTTCATCTTCTGAATTAATATATAAATTTCTAAGTATGGGTTTGCCAGTATTATCTAGTATATGTCTTGTTTTGTCACTCCATATGCTATTCTTTTTCATTGCTAACATATCACGATCTTTTTGTGGATTTGTTGATATCAAGCCCATTATTCCATCTACCATAGCAGCCGTAGAAAGCAGCCATTTATTCTTATCCACAAGTTCATTTAATTCAGAAAATAATGGAGCTAATTTTATCCTTTGATACAACGGTGATTTTTTGCTAAAATTAAGTTTTCTTGTTAAGAATACAGATAATTTTTCAGGCGACCAAGTATCTTGGGGCTCATTATCAACATCATAACCAAATAATTCCAAAGCTAGACTTTTATCCACACGTTTTTGATTGCCATTTATTGTCGCAAATAAATATGCTTGATATGGATTGGGAAGATCTAAAAATATCGAACATACCAATTCAATATCTTTGCAACTTGAATCTGCATAATTAAATGCGTTCAAGCGATGCTGACCATCGATTATAAGAGACGAAACATTTTCTGGTATAATAAGGGTATAAACATCTGAAAAATCTGTCGGCTTAATATCCCATCTTTTCTCAACATCTTCTATTATTTTTCCATCACTATCAATATTGGCTGCAATTAAGATTGATGTTGGGAAACTCATTTCATCAGACATTATAAAATTCGCTATCGCCTTTAATCGCTTTTCATTTAATGGACGTTGATTGCCTTTTAAATTGCCGTCCTTATCATATCTAGCCACTGATGATGTTGATATCTTCAGCAAATCACCAGCTTTAATCTTGGCTATATAAAATTCACCTAATGGTTGAATTACTTTTATTGCTTTTACTTCCATAATGCTAATTACTTATTAAATTGACTCAAACCGCCCCCAAGTGCATTCGCACTTTCATCTAAAATTTTGTTATCAAGATTTTGATACCACCAAACAAATGGATAACAAGCATATGAGAACAACGAAACAATTAATGCTCCTAATTTACTATCACTATTAATTAGAGATATAACTACGAAACAAAGCACGAAAGATGCTATTGGAATAACATAATTAACAAATACCTCGAATTTTTTATCACTTCCCATCAATGACAATATCTTTTCTGCACATGTGGGTGCTAATGAAGAAATTACGATTGTTATAAACCCCAATGAAGTTGCTTTCCAATCTAATGTATCAAACAATATTGACAACCAAATTGAAGATGTACCTAACACAATAATTATTAGAAGTTGTATTAACTTCATTCGATTATTTTTGATTTTCCTAATAAGCCCCATAATAATTATCTCATAAAGATTTCTTGTTTAACCCATTCCAAATCATTTGTTATTGATTGATCTTGCATCATCTTCATTATGTAGTAGAATCCTCCATTAGCATACTCATTTATCAAGTCGATTGCCTTTGCTGGTTCTTTCATAATATCAAGGGAACCTGCTTTGGCAATACACATACACAATAAGGCTTCAGCATCTCTTTCACCACCACCATTACACATTGTATTCAGGCTAAAAGGTCGGTCTGCGATAGGAGATTGGAGTGGTCTACGTTCATCATGCATAAAGCCCACAACAGCAGCCCAAACAAAACATTGCCAATGATAAGAAAATACATTATAGGCACCACCTTGCTTATTTGAGAATTTAAGGATTACATTATCCTTAACATATTGCTCAAATGAAAATTTAATTTCAAATATATTTTCCATATAGCCTTATTTTAAGATTGTTATTTGTGTAGAAACTTCGTGTTGTCCACGATTAGAATCACCACTATATATCTTACTCTCTAAATTGTAAATTCTCGACACATTGCTTTGATTCTGCAGATCAAGATATTTATCACTTTCCAAATCCACATCTTTTGTAAGCACAATGGATTGACCAAATATATCTTTAATACCAAGCAGATATTTATGCGTTGTTTCTAAGTCAAAACTAGATGTTGGAGCATCACTAATAAATGGATAATAAATGCCCATTGCTTCTTGATTTAAGGATAATAAAGCATTTATGATACTCATCTTTTTTCTATCCTCATGACTAGTATTAAGACCCGCATCAAATTCTATTGAGTAATCTTCTCCTATTCTTACATTGCCTTTATAACCGTTATCATGCTCTGTAAACTTTGCATAAAAGATATTTGCCCTTGCTTCAATTTTGTGAAGTAAATCTTTTCTTGCACTTTCCTGAACTCGCTTACATATATCTTCAAGGAATGTTGAAATGTGTTTCCATTCTGTCTCTGGAACTTTTGCAACAGTAGTATCTTTTGCTCCTAATTTTTCCAATTCTCGTTCAGCAGCACGTAATTCACTACGATAATTATTAATTGTTTGCTTAGAAGCGTCTAATTTCCTCTGTTGAGTTTCTAAATTGCTTCTACTTGCTCGTATAGTTGAATTGATGATTCCAGCTGTTTCTGCTTGAGTTACAGGATCTACTCCATGCTTCTTCTTTATCTCCTCTATTTGCTCATCTAACTTGCGTTTTTCATCTTGCTTTCTTCTTCGCTGAGCCATATATTTTTCCAATTCATCTTCGCTATCTTTCCATTGTTTGTCAATTTTTGATAAAGAAATCAGTAATGAATCTGGATAATCTTGAATCTTACCAACAAACATGTTAAACTGCTTAGAAAGCTGCATATTGCTAGTATATTCTTCCATTTCTTTTAAGTACTCTTCTTGTAATCTTAATCGTTCTGTGATGTAGTGGTATGGGGCATCATCCTCTGTGAATTCAGTACCACACACAAAACATTTCTTATCTTTAAGTATCTCTTCCAACTTTGAGCGACTAGGATTATCTAGATACTTCTTTTCTGGAACAGTATACTCTTCCTCCTTATGCTTTTCAATAATTTCTTTACATTGTTGAATCATTGGTTCAATTCCACGAAGAATCCACAAAGAAGGAAGTTTTTCTCTCTGGAACTCGTCTATACGAGTAGTTTCTGACAATAATTTGTTAATCTCATTCTCACAATCCTTATATTTCTTTACTAACATTGAATAACTTGCTAATCCCGAGATTTTAGTTTCACCTTCAGCTAAGGCTATTTTGATAGTCTCAATATTAGTTTCAAGTTGCTTCTTGTTTTCTTCTTCTCTAGCAATTTTATAGTTTAAAGTATCAATAGTAGATAATAATCCTTTAACACTAGAATTATGTTTATTGACTTCCTTTAATTTACGACTCTCAATTCCAGTAATCTTTAGTTTAGATTTACTTATTATCTCTGAAAGTTTCTCATAATAAGGGAAATAAGAGATATGCTTAACTGCGGCTTTTAATGTCTCTTTGTTTCTAAAGTTAATAAGACTTTCGAGTGACTCACCTTGGAACCATATATAGTTTCTGATACCATCAGGAAATAACTCATTAATTTTATCCTCTGCGAACAAATCATTAAGCACTTTTGTCCCTGTTGTAGAATCAAAAGAAACTTTCAAAATATTGGTTCCAACCTGCCAAGCATCATCAGAATCCCAATCTTCTTCATTAAGTCTTAATGCACTTACCGAACGTTCTATAATATAATCAATACCCTTATCATCTTCAATCTCTATCTGTACTGAAGCGGTAATCTTATCATTGATTTGAGCATTGAAAAGAGCTCGTTTATTAATGAACTCATAGCGTTGCATTGCAAATTTGGCTGATTGAGGCAAATTATCAGTCGTACACCAGCCAATGCCAGTAATATATATCTTACCAAACAACACCCAATAAAAGGCATTGAAAAGTTTGGATTTACCCTTTCCGCCATTACCTATTATTAGATTCAAACCGTTGGAAAACTCCATTGTTTGACTCTCATAGTATGATTGAAAATTTTCAATAGTAATATTTTTGATAATCATAACTTTGCGTATTATGAGTTACATATATTCTTAATATTGGCAATATACTGATTTGTCAATGCATCTGCATCTCCAACACTAGTTGATAGATCTGTCAGCATTTTGGCAACCTCTTTTGCTTTTTCAAAGTTTACAGCAACTTTTTCAGCACCAGATTCAACAGTTTGATTAATTTCCTTCTCAATTGCCTTATACATTTCGTCTTGTATAGCCATAATATTTTTATTTATAGTTATTATTTTCTTCTTCAAGCATCTCAAACAAATCTATTCGCAAAGCCTCACAGTAATTCTTCAAATCTCCATATAAAATATCTATTTGATTATCAGCAAGGGCAGCAAAGTTTACAATACGTTTAACTTCACTAATAAACATATTACGTTCTATACCGATGGAATCATTCATTACATTCGGTGGCGTAACAATTAAATCCCATATTTTTGCCTTATCTTTTCCTTTGCTTTTTCTTAGTACACGCCCACGACGCTGAACAAATTGACGGGGATTTCCTGTACTTGAACAGAATATAGCATGTTCCGCTCGTGGTATATCAACGCCCTCATCCAAGCATTTCATCGAAAGCAATATTTGAATATCACCTTCTGCAAAACTTTTCAATATGCCTGGAGCATCATCAAGTCCACTAATATATTTATGATAGCTATACCCTTGATTCTTGAACATCTGTGCATATTCATCAATAATGTGAATATCTTCTTGATCAATGTCATACGAATCCCTTTCGGAGTAATCAGGCTCATATCCCTCAGGCACAAAAACAAACGTATAATCTAGTTTGCGTTTGTGTTTTAGGTCTTCTAATAAATTTGAAATCGCCACCTTTTTGTTTTCAGCCTTATGTATAATTCTTTTGCGCTTCAGCAATAACTTCTCTGCCTCTGGTTTATATTTTCCAGTATCAGGATCTATGAACTTCCTTAACTGAGTTGAGATGTATTCATACTCTTCCATTTCTGAGTTTGTTAACTCAACGAAGATGGGATAATAATCATAGTGGCATAATATGTTTTCTTCTATCGCTTGTTTCATTGTATACCTATATGTATACTCTGGTGGTCTAGAATTGAAGAACTCATATAATTTTTCAGAGCCAATATCATCGTATATACGTTCAGGTGTCGCAGACAAACCTATACGCCAAAGTATATTATGAGGCAGATGTTTTAATGAACTTGTAGAACCAATATTATGAGCTTCGTCTGCTATATACATGAAGGTTTCAATACCTTTAACCCTATTAATAAATAGCTGCATATCCTTGCGATTAAATGTCGCATATGTTGTGATAATAATGATACTCTTAGATTGATCTAACAAACTTCTTGTTGTATATCTGCTCAAAGTGTTTTTCCAATCTTTATCTGTATGTGTAGATACAATATGTTGGAAGTTAAAAGCTTTTGCTTCTTTTTCCCATTGAATTGCTAATGCTTGAGTAGGTACGACAATTATTGCTTTGTAATAACCATTTTCTTTATATTGTTTACGTAAACAGTTTAAGGCGGTCACTGTCTTACCCGAACCGGTAGCCATTGCAAAAACTCCATTTTTCCCATTACTTATCCACGCATCGTATGCATCTATCTGTATAGGTCTTTCTTCAGGAAATGGGAAGCGCGGTTCCTGCTCTTTTAATTCTATTTTGTCAAGAATTCTTTTTGATAAAGGTTTACAATAGCTATTAACAGTATTGTCGGTTCTTAGATCCATACTGTTACCAATCAACTCTTCAAATGATAGTTTAGGAAAATTATCGCTAATGTAGGTTTTGACCTCATTTATTGGTATATGAATTAAATGTGGCGTATCATTCTCCCAAGATTTATTGAATAATGTCTGGTATTCACATATTCTTTTATCATCATCTGAAGATGTAAAAACAGTAATAGTCTCCCCATTAAGTTCTAATGCAGAATGAGAGAAGTTAGCAGAGCCTATAAATGCAACTTTATTATTTTTCTCATCTGTAAAGATACCATATTTATCGTGACCAAGTCCTCCCTTTGTTGAAATGGTCGCAACGAATTCAATTCTATTGATTGAAATTAGATATGACAAACATTGAAAGAAATGTTCATCCTCCTTAGAAAGAGTTTTAGTCAACTTTGCAATGTCAGAAAGAATCCGACTTTCATAGTTGTCAACCAAATGCTTTTGCCCATTTTCAATAGCCTCCTTATCTTCTTTGCTAAGAAAGTGGTTTATGACAACACGCATTTTACCTCCATTCGCAATGAACAAGGCAAATCCATAAGCAAGACTTCTTATACCACTTGATGAGAAGAACCCTAATCCCAAATCAAAAGTAGAACTTTCAATTAAGGCCTCAGTGAAAAATTCTTTAGGTTCATCATATCCTGAGGAATAGCTATGTTTAAACTGCACATCATTTAACATATTATATCCTCCAATCCATTAGTGATTTTATCTATTAAATAATCGTAGCCATTTAAGTTAGGATTATCACGCAACTCATTATTCATCAGTTGTAATCCATCATCAATGTGCATCTTGATATATTTAGGAATATCCTTATCTGTTTTGTATAATCCATATTTAACACAAACAAGCCCTACATAATATGGAAGATTACTGCCAAATAAAACATTCTTGCTGTATTCCTTCCCTTGCGAATCAGATATATCAGTCAAAGATAGTATGCGGTCTTTTGAGAGAGAATATGTTAAAGCTATTCTCGCAATTATATTCTCTGCTCCCAAGTTGAATTTTCTACTCAGATCTGTAACAATATATTTGTTAGATCTTGATGTTTTTATTGATGTAAACATAGCTACGATAGTGTTTCAAATAATCTACTTGGTTCTACTTTCTTGAATGATGAGCAGCCATCTTTATTCTCGATGACATACGCTCTATTGACATTTGGCAGTAATGCATTATACTCATCTTCCGACAACTCCTTACCCAACAATGGGAAGATTACAACTTGTTTTGACACACTCGGATAGAATCGTGTAATAATATTACGAGAGTGGATACTATCAAACTTTTGAAGAGGGCTATCAATGAATACAGGGAACTCAATACCTGACTCTTCAACAAGCGCATTAAGTATAGCCGTAGCGTATAACTGTTGCTCTCCTTTTGATAACTTCTCCTTACTAATAATCTCACCAGCCTTATCAAGCAGTTCAATCTCAATGATATCATCTTTCAAATCAATCCTTACATTATGGATAAAATCTGCTTTGTGCATCAACACGTCAATGCCTGCCATAATCTTCTTTTCGAGAGAGAACTTACGTTTTGCTCTTAACTCAAATAAGAATGTGGTTAGTTCTGCGATGAGTCGTTCTGCGATGATATCCTTTTCTTTGTCTGACTTATTAACACGTACATGCTTTGCCACTTCCGACAACTGCTTCTTGAGCACTTTAAGGTCTTTATTCAATGTACCTATCAACTCTGATAATTGTCGAGTTTGAATATCCAATTGCGCCAACAATTCATCTACCTCTGCTTTACGTATTCTTGCCTCTTTGATATCAGCATTTCCATCGTCATATTCTGCCTCTACTATCTTTCGTTGCGTTTTGGCCAGGAATAATGCATTGTTCTTGATATCCTTAACAAGTTGCTTGAAAATAGTGTTAAATGAGTACTTGATATTATCGTATAACGCTTGGAATTCATTAGCCTCATTATCGTTAAAATCAACCAATACTTTTACATCGGTTTGTACCTCACTTGTATCAACAATATTTTGTGTAAAAGCTTCTGCAATAATATGCTCAATAGCTCTCTTCTGAGACGCCGTTAATTTTAATCCTGAAACGCCATCAGATATCAAAGTGTGAGTGGACTGCAAAGCGGCATTAATAGCCGCACAGCTAGCCGCAGCAGTCTTCACCTTCTTTTCTGCAACAACTTGCTCCATTAGGTCTGCGAACAACTTACCTGAAATAGCAAAGGGCGCAATATCTAACATATCACGTAATTGCCCTTTAAGTTTGGCGTCCTTCTCTTTTAACGCAACGAGTAACTCTTTTTGCTTTTTGAGTTCCTCAACGCTAATAGCATTTCCCTCACGAATCAATCTCTCTTGTAATTGTGCAGACTCGGCTCTATATTGCTGAATTTGGTTATCAAAATTCTCTCGCTCTTCTTCTTTTGCCTTGATTTGAGCTTCCATATCAGCAACGCTGTTCTGCAGTTTGTCTAGCTTGGCTTTACTTGCAGTCGAACCGGCACTCTTTCTGAATTTCAAGCGGAGATTTTCAAGATTTCGTTTAATATCTTCGTATTTCTTGATACCTAAAACCTCACTATATGCAGTACTTAATCTGCGTTTCTCTTCTATTGATTTCACCTCCGCAAGGGCTACAATTTTCTCTGCATCAAAGAAGAAAAACTTGGCAATGTCTTTAGATAATATAAAATCATTAATAAAGATGTCATAGCCCACCTCTTTTGCCAGCTCGTTAACCTGTCCATCAATCAAAACATCGACAGACTCTTTTTCCAAAAAGTAGTCATAGGTTCGTCGAATTGTAATTGTACGACAAGGGATAGATGGAATAAATACATCAGAAAGAGTTATTTCAACATAATATTGAGCATCTTCCTTAATATATTCACTTTCTGAAGAATACCCATGCTTTTCAATCTGCTTTCGCTCTTCAAGACTTACTTCATATGTATTTACTGCACTTGCTAACTCTTTATGCAAACTTTGGCGGGCATAGTTCTTATAGCCCTGTGCATCGTTGATATCTCGCCTAAACTTTTCATCAACATCGGCCATTAATTTACCATATAGACACCATACGAGGGATGTGAGAAATGTTGTCTTACCAAAACCATTATTGCCTGCTACTAAGAAAATATTCTTTGCATCTGGCTTAAAAGATGTTTGGTTACATCCCTTGTATGCTCTGTAATTATGTAATGTTATCGATTCTATAAATATAGCTTACTGTTGGTTGAGGTAGTTATCTAATCGTTTTTCGATATCACTCTGAAGACCGTTATTATTCATCAAAATAGTCTTACTTTTTTGAAGTGACACCAAATCATTTATCAAGTGATAATCCTCAGGATGTTCTGCACAAACCTTTTCAAGAATTAAGCGTTCTTGATACTGCATATTTTCAAGAGGCATATTGCGTTTATAGACCTCATTGTATATATCTGTTACTTTGGGTTCGAAGAATCCATCACGATACCAATTAATTTGAATTGCCACTAGTTCTTGATTTGAAATCAGTTCCATATGGGGCTTTACTTTTTGCATATCACGCTGAAGCTCTAACAGTTTCTTGAGCATATCACGACGATATTCAATAGTATAGTTTCCTTGATTGTGTCCATCGGCATCCTGTGCAGCTTGACCATTTCGGCGTGTTGCATATCGATTCTCCGAAATATTACGACCTGCAACCATCTCGTCTCTATATTTTAGCAGAGGCGCCATCCACTGGTTACCATTGTTGATTAGAGCCTTCATTGACTTATCCTCTTTAACAACAGTACAAACCCAACAACCGAAACGACTCTGACCACAAGATGGTTGAGTTTTATCGGTTATTACGGTTGGGCACTCATAGTCGTCAGCTGTTGCATCTGCATAAATCTGGAACAATTTCTTATTATCATACCCCCAAGGCGATGGTTCGTTGTTAAGTATATACCACACCTCTTCCAAATACAAATCCTTAATAGGAGGATATGTGTATGTGTTCGGATTCAAAGGGTGCTTTGTAAGACGCTTTCCTTTAATCTCGTGACGGCGAATAGACTTCGCTCGGGTAGCACTCTCTGTCAATCGTGTACCAATAAGGACGATAGCCTCACCCATAGCATCCACCTTATCAAGGATGAACTGAGTAGTCGGTTTAATCTTTAATCGATCAGTACACCACCTAAAAGTATTATTCGGAACAGGATAACCCTTACCTAAGAAACTAATCCAGAAACTATCCTCTAATTTAGGAACAGTGATTTGTACGTTAATTGGGAGCTTTTGTTCAATAGCAGCAGTGCGAATAGAGTTCAATACTTCCACTATATAATCCGTAATAATAGGATTTTCAACAAGTGTGTCATTATTCACGACATACACTTGTCTAGCCAGAGCACTATTCCCCAGCTCCTCTCGTATAGCGAGCAAAGCCCTCCATACCAGAGTTAGGACAACAGTACTGTCCTTGCCCCCGCTAAAACCTATAATCCAAGGTATGTTATTATCTTTTTCAAGATATTGCTCCTTGATGTCATCTATTATGTATTCAATGCGTTTCGACATTTTATATTACTCTTTTTGAGATTTTAAAAGCACACGAACATCAACATCTAATAAATTAGCTATCTCTTGTAGTTGTGCAATCGAAGGCTGTGACTTATTAGAACACCATCTTGAAATCGTGTTTTCCGATTTACCCATCTGTTCAGCTAACCATCTATTGGTTTTCTGTTTTTCAACAAGTGTAACCTTTATTCTATTCATCACTATTTGTTGATTATTCGACATCTTAATTCAAATTATATCCATTAAATTATGAACAAAGTTACACTTTATTTTCCATACAGCAAACTTTACGGACTATATAATTGTTGTTATAAGAATTATTTAGGTGAAGGTATTGGCTATTCCCCATATTTTTCGTAACTTTATAAGAAAAAATATGGAATTGTTTGACGAATATAAGAATCATCCTGATAAAGATGTTAGAGAAAGAGCGAACAATTGGGGTGCAGCAATAGGCTTGCAGAATGTAGATGGACTTAGTGTGTCTGAGTTTCTGATTCAACTTGCTCGACAACAGATTGAGGGTGATATCACTATGGATGAAGTTACGCAAAGGCTCAACGAGCATTATGAGCATAGCAAACTTTATAGTTCTACTTATGAGATTGTTCCTCCTAACTCAGAGATGATCAAAAGGATGAAAGAGGAAAACGAACTCAGACGCCCAAAGATGTATGAACAGGATTCAGCCATCTGAAATTCTTAACTGTTGATGTAATTATTTCAGTTGACTACAAAATGTTGCCAACTGAACTCGTGAGCCACACTCACGAGTTGAATTATTCTACTTTTGCAAATAGTTATCTCATAATTTTGCCGAATAAAAAAAGTGTATTATATTTGCAGTTGCGAAACCGCTATTTCGGAAATGTGCGTTTCGGAACTAAAATAGAAGCGTATGAGATTTTTTGATAGAACAGAGGAGATTGCGTCACTCAAAGAGATTCTTGAACTTTCAAAGAGTAATGCTCAGTTTACGGTAGTGACTGGTCGTCGTCGTATCGGTAAGACATCGCTTGTTTGGAAGGCGTATGAGAATGAGCCGATACTCTATTTCTTTGTTGCACGCAAGGCTGAGAGTGATCTGTGTGCGGATTATATCCACGAGATTGAGAACAAATTGGGTATCCCTACAATGGGCAGAGTAGAGCGATTCCCTGAGATTTTCGAGTACCTGATGAAACTATCTATCGAGCGTCCAATCACGCTGTTTATAGATGAGTTTCAAGAGTTCTTCAAGGTAAACAAATCTGTATATAGTGATATGCAACGCATTTGGGATATGTATCACACAAAGGCTCATATCAACCTTATTGTATGTGGTTCTATCTTCTCGATGATGACTAAAATTTTCAAGGACAAGAAGGAGCCACTGTATAATCGCCAGACTCGTTTTATGTCGATTAAGCCATTCACTCCTGCTGTCTTGAAGGAGATAATGGCAGAATATAATCCCAACTACACAGCCGAGGACTTGTTAGCGTTATACTCATTTACAGGTGGCGTAGCAAAGTATGTTCAGCTGCTCGTTGATGCAGGAGCGACAACCAAGACAAAGATGCTTAACCATATCATAAAGGCAGACTCTGTATTCTTGGGCGAAGGCAAGGCTATACTTATTGAGGAGTTTGGCAAGGACTACGGAGTCTATTTCTCTATTCTTTCGGCTATAGCTCGTGGCAAAACATTACGCTCGGAGATTGAGCAGATTGTCGGCAGAGAGATTGGTGGCTATCTCACAAAATTGGAGAAGGAGTATGAGGTAATTACCAAAAACCAACCTATCTTCGAGAAGAGCTCAACAAAGAATGTTCGCTATACGATTGAGGACAACTTCTTCACTTTCTGGTTCCGTTTCATCTACAAGTATAATTATATGCTTGAAATCGAGAACTACGATGCTGTAAAGACCATCATCAACCGCGATTACGAGACTTTCAGCGGCAAGATGCTTGAACGATATTTCAAGCGTGTGCTTATGGAGAGTAAAGCATACACACGCATCGGCAGTTGGTGGGATCGAAAGGGTGAGAACGAGATTGATATTGTTGCCGAGAACGAATTGAACGACGAGGCAGTATTCATTGAGGTAAAGAGAAAAGAGGAAAACTTCGATGCTGATGCTCTTAATGAGAAAGTTTATGTCTTTACTCGTGCCACAGGCAAGTTTAAGGACTACACTGTATCGCAAAAAGGATTGTCGATGACAGATATGTAGCGAATGTCATGGGGGAACAATATTCTAAAATCTGCACAAAATTACGGCTCTGATTCCAATCTTGGTTTCAGAGCTGTTTTTGTACCTTTTCGGGGTAAAAAATGCGATTTTTTGCAAGTTTTTGTACCTCGGGTTTTGATATTCAAGAAATTACACTTACTTTTACATTCCAAAATGGAGGTACAAGGCGAAAAGCGCGTTGAAAATCACTAACTTACACATTCTCAACGACTTGTCAAATGAGTGGTTGTACCTTTTAGAGTGCTAAATAACTGATTGATAATCATCTACACTTTCTGCATCGGAAAGTGATGGCTTGGAAATAGCCATAAGCAACCATAACCATTTAGAATAAAGTCGTTGTATTTCAGTGACTTTTCTATTTTAACGGTTTCCAATCCGTATTTGGAGATAACGGTTTTTATCCATATTTTTCTATCATATTTCTACCACGATAGAAATTCACGGTTAACCCGAATGTCACAGTGACGCATTAGTTGACGTGTGTTGACAGTGGTTTACATGTGTTGACAAAAATCGGGAGAAATAAGGCGAAATTACCGCCAATATAAACGAGAAAATATGGAAGTAAGAAAGATTTGTCAATGGTGCGGAAAGCCATTCATAGCTCAAAAAACAACGACCTGTTATTGTAGCCATCAGTGTTCCAATCTTGGCTACAAGGAGCGCATCCGGGAACGTAAGCGACAGTTGAAACGGTCGCAAGAATTATTGCAACCTCGACAAGCCGCCGAGGGGCAGGATTTCTTCTCTTTTGCCCAAGCAGCAAAGTTAATAGGCGTAACCAGACAGTACATATATAAATTGGTAAAGGAATCCAAACTTCGGGCTTCACGCATCAGCGGCAAGAAGTCACTCATCCGCCGTGCTGACATTGAACTGATGATGAAAACCAAACCTTACGAGCGTGTCGTGCCCAAAGAGGACTTCGACATCTCTGAGTATTGCACAGCCGAAGAGATTGCAGAAAAATACAAAGTCAACGCTAAATGGGTGTGGACTTACACAAGGCAACATAAAGTGCCGAAAGTGAGAATCCGCCAGTTCAACTATTACAGCAAGAAACATATCGATGCCGCCTTTGCCAAATACGAGGTGGATTCCGACCTTACTGAATGGTACACACCGGAAGAGATTCAAGAGAAGTACGGCATGACACGTGTCGCCATCCGTTCGCAGGTGTATCGGAACAACATTCCATCCAAGAAGGAGCATGGGCAGATATTCTACTCCAAGCTCCACTTCGACCTCTCAAAGAGTTCCGAACAGGAGAGCAAGGCGGAATACTATACCGTCAAGGAGGCAATGGAGAAATTCAAGCTCTCTCGTGATTCGGTTTACGGTATTCTGCAATTCCATCAGATCAACCGTGAGAAGAACGGACGGTTCGTCAGATTCCTGAAAGTGGAGTTTGACCGGGTAATGGGTGTCCGCAAATAGTCTAATTTATGACTATCCGTAAATTATTCAAAAATTAATCCCTGCTGTAGGTAATCTGCATGATTACATTATAGAGTTTCGCCGACGAATTAATAATAACCATAAAAATATAACATTATGCATGAATGCAAGACCGTGACATTAAGGACACGTCCGCTAAAAGGCAGGATGATGTCTTTCTATCTGGATTATTATCCGGGGTATCGAGACAAAGAGACAATGAAAGTTATCCGTCATGAATCGCTTGGTATTTATATCTATGCCAATCCGAGAAACAAACGTGAACAGAATTTCAACGAGGTAATGACCGAGAAAGCCGAAGCCATCCGTTGCCGCAGGTTCGAGTCGGTAGTCAATGAACGGTATGACTTCTTTGACAAGTACAAACTCAAGGCAGACTTTCTGGAGTATTATCGCAAGCAGCTCCGTAAGCATGACCAGAAATGGGAGTTTGTCTATCTGCATTTCAGTAACTTCGTACATGGTAAATGCACCTTTGAAGAGATTGACATCGACCTCTGTAACAAGTTTCGGGAATATCTGCTGAGTGCCAAGAAGCTAAGGCGTAACGGACGTATCACACGGAACTCCGCATCAGGATACTGGTCTACTTTCAGAGGTTTCCTGAAAATACTCTATCGTAATGGGATGATAAAGACCAATGTCAATGATTTCTTGGAAAAGATAGAGACAGAAGATGTAATGAAAGAGGCCCTGTCAGTTGAGGAATTGTACAAATTGGCTGAGACACCTTGCAAGAAACCTATTCTGAAAACGGCATCGCTGTTTTCCTGTATGACCAGCTTGCGCATCAGTGACATTCTCTCGCTATGTTGGGAAGACATCGTGGACTATTCTGCCGGTGGGAAATGCGTACACATCATTACGCAAAAGAACAAGGCGGAAGACATCATTCCCATCAGTGAAGAAGCTTTGGGATTGATTGGCTATAATTCTGAAAAGAAAGGTTTGGTATTCAAGGGGCTTATGCGCAGTTGGACGCAAATACCGATGAAAGAATGGATTCGTTCTGCCGGAATTACCAAGAACATAACATTTCACTCGTATCGTAGAACATTTGCGACGCTACAAGCAGCTGCCGGGACGGACATCCGCACCATACAGAGCATCATGGCACACAAGAGTATCACCACCACTCAAAGGTATATCAAAGTCGTGGATGCCAACAAACGTGAAGCCAGCAAGAAAATCACCCTGACACGGCAAGACTGACAGCTGCTTTGTCCTCGATTTCTGCAGTCAGAGTATGATTTTTCACCCAAAATCATACTCTAACCGTTATTTTTTACAAATATTGAGCGATTCGTCATCACTAATTATATATATCTGGAATATAGCACATAACTTTGCCATATAACCATTTCAAATACTTGCAGCAGATGACAAATAATACTCAAATTCGGACCAAGAGGATAAGTTTTATTCTTGCATTATTGGTAATTGCCTATGTGGCAGTAGACACTTACCTATTCACTTATCACCAAATCAATACCACAACAATAACAACTCCAGTTATAATAGGCCTTGTGGTTACAATTATATTGTGCGGTCTCCTGCAACGATTTTTCTACACTTGGCTAACGAAGAATCCTATCAACTTCTCTTTGGGCGAGCTATTTACGCCTATTGTAGAATCAGAGAACGCCATAGAATCTATGGATGCTACTGAAATACTGCCCATCGAGCAACCGATGGGTTTGGCTGAACAGGAGTGTCCTCCGTCCCAACAGTCAAATCAAAATACTGTAAACTCTGATTGTCCGCAAGATTCTCATTTGAATAAATATGATTCCATATTAGTGGAACTCAAAAAGAAAGAGATTGAAAGGCAAGCGGAAATCATGGATGCGATTCGGGAATATGTAACCGTCAAGACTGCCCCCTATCTCTCCAAAGAGGATATTGCCACCCTCATTTCCAATATAGAGTATATGGCTTACGATCAACCTGAGTCATATAAACCGATTCGTTCCAATATAGACAATCCGCTGAGGTCGCCTGGACTTCGCCATTTGGCATGGAATGTCGGTGAACGCTTGGGAGTACCCTTGGCGAAAAGAGCCGTTTTTATCAAAGAATCATTTCCATACGAACTCGTAAACGCGACCCTTGAATATCTTAAACTTAATTTACGGGATAATGTTCCAAGCCAGATTCCCATTGATGTACCAGATAAAGGCGACTATCGCTTCCATTTAGATGTAGATAATGATGACTCGCAATAAAAAAAGTATGCAGACGAAATAATTAATCCGGTCTGTATTGTTCTGCAAGGTTTCATTGAGTTGGTTCGCAGCATGTTAAACGATTAAAATAGTCATAATATGGAAAAAGACCAACTGACATTCAACGACCTGCCGAATGTGGTAGGCGAACTATGCGACAGAATCGCAAGTATGGAAAACCTGCTTACGGAGAAACTTTCCAAGCAGTACGAAACCAAAGAGAACACGCACGTCCCCATGACCGTACAGGAGGCTTGCAACTATCTTAAAATGCCGTTGTCGACCTTTTATTACAAGGTCAAGAAAGACGATATTCCGGTTATAAAACAGGGAAAGCATCTCTACATCTATCGTGACGAACTGGATAGATGGCTGGAATCTTCCCGGAAGAATCCGGCTCCGCAAAGTTTCGAGGACGAGAATGAGTCTTTGCTCGCCTCCCATCGCCGTAAACCGAACCCTAAAAACTGGTAGCGATGGAAAAGACAGACACTATTATTCTTTCTCCTGAAGAATTGGCCGCTTACATGGCGGAGTCTACAATAAGCGTAACGAGTACATACGAACACTCCCCGGTGGTTCTGATGGTGGACGATACCATTATCGGAACATTGGGAAACTTCAGTGCTTCCATCGGAAAAGCCAAAAGCAAGAAAACTTTCAACGTTTCAGCCATTGTCGCATCGGCATTGAATAACAGCACCGTACTTCATTACCGGTCTACATTTCCCGAAAATAAGCGGAAAATTCTATACATAGACACAGAGCAGGGGCGGTATCATTGCCAACAGGTATTGAAACGCATATTACGTTTGGCCGACTTGCCGGAATACAAGAATCCGGATAATCTGATTATGCTGGCTCTGCGCAAGTTTTCCCCTAAACTACGTCTGGCGATAGTCGAACAGGCCATTGGCATAATACCGGATTTGGGATTGGTCATCATAGATGGCATTCGTGATTTCCTTTACGACATCAATTCCTCCAGCGAATCCACCGACATCATCTCCAAATTCATGCAGTGGACGGATGACAGGCAAATCCATATCCATACCGTCTTGCATCAGAACAAGAATGATGAACATGCCCGTGGTCACATCGGCACGGAACTAAACAATAAAGCGGAAACCATCATGCAGGTCGAAGTGGACAAAGAGGACAAAGCTGTAAGCGTGGTCGAAGCCGTCCATATCCGTGACCGTGAGTTTGAGCCTTTCGCCTTCCGCATAAACGAGGAAGCCATGCCCGAACCGGTAGAGTCCTATCTGCCCAAAGAGAAGAAGACCGGACGACCAACCAAAGGACCGTTCGATCCGGACAAGGAGATTCCAAAGAATGTACATCGTTCAGCATTGGATACCGTTTTTGCCAATGGCAACATCAGCAATTACGATGATTATATAGAACGCTTGAAAGAGGGTTACGGATTGCAGGGTATAAAACTCGGTTATAACAAGGCGGTAAAGGTCGCAACATTGCTCAGCGACGAACGAATGGTTATAAAAGAAGGGAAAGATTATGCCTTCAATCCAGAATACCATTATTGAGTTCAACTTTACTTTATTGTCGGGGCGTATACATAAGAATAAAGTAAAGTCGGCAGGAAGACATCATGTGAGATATTCATATTCTCCCCTCTTTTAGAGGCTCATTTCATTCTATGTTTCCTATCCGAGTGCCAGTTCACTATACGCATCCGATATGGCTTGCCGTGAAGCATCAACAGGTAACTGTTGCGAGATATGCCAAGGTATAACCTCACTGCGTTACGGTTGTACATTGGCGCTCTCGCCTGCTCAGTTCCCTCGCCGGTGCGGTACTCGCAAGCTCGCACCTATTCAACCATTATAAAACGATTCAAATGAAAGAAGATATTGAAAATACATCGGACTCCTCGAAAGAAACCAGAAGTGTCTTTATCGGAGCTAAAGTCACTCCTACTCAGAAGGAGCATATAAAATCACTGGCCGGGCAATGCAGCATGACCGTAAGTGACTACATATTATCACGTGCGTATAACTTCAAGCCCAAAGCAAGGCTTACGAAAGAAGAAGCTGCTCTGTTGCAGAATCTGGACGATTGTCGGTCAGACCTCATAAAATACACATCCGCCCTACACGGAATGTCCACAAAGCAGCGCATGGCAATGTTCAATCAGATTCCGTTCATGGTCGGCTGGCTCAAGGAACTTGGCAATGTGGCCGAAAGCGTTTGCCAGTTCCTGAATGCCGTAAAAGAGAAGAACAAGATTCCGTCTAACCCCAAAACTGAAGAAGAATGATTGCAAAAGCCAAAGCCATATCGCACGGTATAAACGATCTTCACTACATTACTGGCGAATCACAGCACAAGAAACATCCGGAGAAAATCTATCGGGTATTGGACAATCTGTTGCCCTCAGAACCGGACGCTATGGGGATATGGAACTCCATGCAGTTGACCTTATCCCAGCATCGACCGATAAAGAATTCCGTAATCAGAATCGAGTTGAGTCCGTCTCCCGAACATACCCAATTCTATGACATCGAGGACTGGCAAAAACTTTGGCAGGAATTCGCCGAGGAGTTCGACAAACAAGTGATTACCGGCAAGGACGGAAAAGTCCGTTCCTGTCCGACCAATTTGGCGGGTAGCAAATACTCGGTTTGGCTTCATACGGAATCTAAAGGCGAAGTTCCCCACCTCCATGCTGCGGTTTGCCGCATGGATGAAAACGGCAATATCAATAATGACCACAACATTCATCTTCGTGCGCAACGTGCCGCCGAACGGGTGGCAAAAAAACGAGGCTGGACAACGGCAGCGCAAGTCAGGAATTCCAATGTCCACCAAGTAAATCGTGATTGCATGGATATACTGAAATCAATGCAATCATGGTCATGGGAAGAGTACAAAAACGCTCTTATACGGAAAGGCTATACAGTACATGAAAGAGAAGATAAGAAAGGTATTCTTCATGGTTATGCACTTGTGAATGGGAACACCAAATACAAGGCTTCCGAATTGGGAGTCGGCAGGAACCTGATGATCTCGAAACTTCCTGCGACATGGAATAAGTTGCATTATAAGTCAGGTGTTACCACCTTGAACAGTAAACCTGAAGATATACAGCCGAAACATATTCAAAAGCCATCGGCATCCAATGCCACCAGATATAATACTTATCGTTCTGATACAGTTCCCTATACTCTAAACCATGAAGGTAAGGAACACCGACTATATATTCCGGGAAAAGTGCTCGACTGTTTCAATGACGAATTTGATTACAGATTTGTTTCCAACTGTAAGGAACTTACCGATATGGCGGTGGCTATATTCGTCGGACTGCTTGATACGCCAAATGTAGCAACCGGAGGTGGTGGCGGAGGTCCGCAAAGCGATCTTCCGTGGAGAGACAAGGACGAAGACAATTTGCAATGGGCGCGCAGATGCGCCCGGATTGCCAGTCGTTCGTTAGGAAAGAAGCCGAAAACAGGATTAAAACGATAAGCCCATGAAAAAGAAATTCGATTTTTCCGCAGAAATGAATGACGCGGAATCCATAAAAGCCACTCAAAAAAATGAATATCTGGAAGAAGAAAAACAGCTACTCAAAGTGAACGTCAAGGAACTTGCCAACCTGAATGACAATGTGCATAAGATGAGTATAAATCTGGTAAATTTACTTAAATTTCTACGGGAGTATAAGTTAACTATTGCCCAAAGTACGCAGGAGCAAGCCGAAAAATTCGGGCAATCTGTACTTGACAAGTTTCTTTGCCAAATTCAAGACAAATGGGATAAAACTGAACAGAAAATCCGTAAGGTTGACAGTTATATTTTCATACCATATACAGCATTTTACATCTTGATTATCATACTGGTAGTACTATCTTCTTTTTTCGCCGGTATCATAATAGCTAATGCAGAGATTTTGCACTCGGTATTGATTTGGAAAGTTGCTATTGGTTGTATTCTCATGGCTATTTTGGGGGTTGGCATTACGATAATTATACAGAAATTTTTGGATAGGCGTAAATAAACGAAAAGTCTCAACTGGATAGAATTGCTATCGGTTGAGACTTTATTTTCTATACTTGAATTAACCTTCTAAGTCTCTTGCAACTTCAGGGAAATTATCTTTGATAGTTCCTTTTATACCGCCATGTATGGAATACTGTTTGATTTGAGTAGTTTGAGCTTTCGAGGATTCATGTTCTTCTTTTGAATACAGAATAGGAATTGGTTCAGACTGATAGTAGTTTATCCTATCTGTATTTATATATCTTATCTCATATGCCTCTTCAAAAGGAGTTATGAGATATATCCTTATTGATGCATCAAATGTGTATATCTGTTGACGGCATAATTCTCCGGGCAAAATAGCCTTTGTTTCTCCTTGCCGTATTTGAATATAATCGCTTTTTGGTTTTAACCTTACATCTAAATGATGACGAGCCTCATTTATCATAATGCGATACACTTCTACCGGATACGAATTATTTTTAATCTGGATCTTCAATCCCCACATCGTATCATTCTTCAAACTTATCTGAATTTTGGGATATATGTTACTTCCAGCTTGAATGCGCTCTAATTGATAATGACGTGAGTACATCTCAGCCATTTGCGACAAACTATCAATCTGCTTCTGAGTCCCTTTCTGATTTATTAAGACAAGAATAAAAGTTGCAGCTGTAGCCAAGGCTCCCAAGGCCATAATACAATCAACAATAATCTCAAATAACATAACTACCTCCTAAAATGATATTCAAATATACAACATATTTATGAATCACAGAACAATTGAGAGCGAAGAAATTACAGCATTAATTCCCTCGCTCTATACATAACTTTATTTCCCCAGCGACTTGAATACTTTGGCTATGCAACGCTTTTTCTGCTCCATATTGGGGTGTACATATAAGTCCAGCGTAGTTGAAATGTTGGAATGCCCTAATAATACGCTAACAGTCTTATAATCACAACCGACTTCTATACAGCGAGTCGCAAAGCTATGACGGAGTCCATGATACTTCAGCTTGGGAATATCAAGTTTCTCCATAAGCCTTTTATAGTAGTTTCTGTACGTGCGTGGCTCTGTTGGACGCTCGTCATTGGTAAGGATATAATAGTCATCGTTAACTACTTTTTTCAAAGGCTTTAACATTCCAAGCAACTCTTTGTTCATCGGTATCTCACGGCAGGAGTTTTTTGTTTTTGGCGTGTTGATGACCAACTCTGTATGTTTTCTCTCCCCTTCTATGAGATAGATGCGTTCTATCGTCCGATTAACGGTTAGAATCCCATCAGAGACATTGATGTCGCTCCATTTCAAAGCACAGATTTCACCAATACGAAGACCGGCACTAAGGCTGATATAGATACCAAGTCCCGGAAAGGAAAAGTGGTTCTGAATATAATTCAGAATCTTTTTGTGATTTGCCACAGACAAAACCTCCAACTTTTTAGTAGCAACATCTGTGGGGTACTTAATATCCCATTCGTAATAGCTCATCCATTCGTTTTTCACTCCGAATTTCATAACCATCTTCAGAACAATCAAAATGTCCTTAACAGATTTTACGCTCAATCCGCCTTCCAACTTTTCAAGCACAAAGCCTTGTACATCATTTTCATGAAGTTCGTTACTCTCACCAAACCTTGGCAAAATGTGATTTTCGAGAATCAACATATAAGCTGCCATTGTTGACTGTTTTACATACGGTCGCTTGTCCTCTCGCCATGCGTCCGAAATTTCTCTAATTGTCTTCTGAATCATAATCTTAAAATCAATAGTTCTAATAATTAGAGAAATATAATATGTAATGTTCCCCATTTGAGATTTCCGGAGTTTAGTGGGGAGTGGAAAGAAGAGCAATTAGATAGTATTGCTACTTTATCAAAAGGGATTGGAATATCCAAAGAACAACTTTCTGAGGATGGCGAGCCATGTATCCTATATGGTGAATTATATACTAAGTACAAATCCGAAATCATCAAACATGTTGAGAGCAAGACCGATATTGACAGTTCTAAGCTTAAAAGAAGTAAAGCAAATGATGTAATCATTCCTTGTTCTGGTGAAACCGCCGTTGATATTGCCACTGCACGCTGTGTTCCATTTGATAATATTCTATTAGGAGGTGATTTGAATGTCATTAGTTTACATAAATACGATGGTGCATTTATGAGTTATCAGTTGAATGGTAAGCGTAAATATGATATTGCAAGAGTTGCGCAAGGTGTATCTGTTGTACATCTGTACGGTGAGCATCTAAAAGCGATTAAAACCTATAATCCCAGTTTGCCAGAACAACAAAAGATTGCAGAACTCTTATCACTTATTGATGAACGAATCGCTACCCAAAACAAAATCATTGAGGATTTGAAGAAACTAAAGTCTGCGATTTCGGAAAGACTTCTCAAAGGTGTAAAAGGCTCTACAGTTCTGCTGTCCGATATTTGTGACATTGTTAAGGGCAAACAAATCAATGGGGAAAATCTATCTGAGAGTGGTAATTATTATGTAATGAATGGTGGTACAGAATTATCTGGTTATTATGACGATTACAATGTAGAAGCCAATACTATTTCAATAAGTGAGGGCGGTAACTCTTGCGGATATGTGCAATTCAACACATCGCCTTTTTGGAGCGGAGGTCATTGTTATTCCATTCAGGACATTACAGACAATGTGGACAATCTGTACTTGTACCATTATCTCAAATCGAAAGAAGAAGCCATAATGAAATTACGCATCGGCTCTGGCTTACCCAATATTCAGAAGAAAGACTTGGCGATGTTTAAGATAAAAATACCGGCAGTTGAGCAGCAACTAAAAATCTCAACATTTCTGTCATCACTTGAAAGGAAAGCTGAGATTGAAGAAAGAATACAGAATGCCTTACTCAAAGAGAAACAATACTTATTGCATCAAATGTTTATATAAACATCTGACGAAGTAAATATGTCTTCTGACCGTTTAGCAAACTAATGTAAATGTTTTCAATATCCATTTTTGCATCCAAGGCTAATAAACACTTAGCCATTCTATTTTGTTCTTCCAAAGAAGGTAAGAATAGTTTGGCTTTTTCAATATCAGTATAATGCAAATGAATTATGGTGCTTCCCTTTGCAAATTTTGCCAATTGCCTTTTGGCGATATGATTGAAGTAGTAACTTAGATATTGGGCATTAAAGTTAGTACTGATGTGAATTCCAAACATATCACCGCCCAATATAACCCCATCTACATTAATGACAGATGGGGCAATTAAGGACATTGCGTCAACAGTTGTTGAAGAAGGAAACAACAAATCTCCTTTCTTACTCAAAATCATGCCCTCTGTTTTGTTCGTATGACTTTCTATTTGAGAAATTATTTCGCCATAAGTCGTAAATAGCTCTCCATATATAACACAAGGCATTCCTGTTTCAGCCAAATCATCCTTTGCCAAATTGCCAACATTAAAAGGTTCGCCCAAATCTGTGACACAGACTATCTGTTTTTCGGCTTGACTATAATATTTTTCAATAATCGCAGACCTACAAACTATAAAATCCTTAATCAAGGGAATTGCACACAGGGTAGCTGGAATGGGAAAGCCTAATGTTCGCATAGCTGAATGTCTTGAATGCACATCTTCAACTTTACAAGAAAGCGAAGTTTCAGAGGTTGGAACTTATCCTGTTTATGGGGCAAATGGAATTGTGGGGTATCTTGATAGTTATAACACATCAGACGAAGCTATCTATATTGTCAAGGATGGCTCTGGAGTTGGTTCTGTCGCCTATGTAAAAGGAAGATGTTCTGCAACAGGAACCTTGAATATCTTAACTGCGCAAAAAGATTATTCACTCCAGTTCCTGTACTACTTGCTGAAAGTGTTCAACTATGACCCTTATAAAACAGGAATGGCAATACCACACATTTATTTCAAAGACTACGGAAAGACCAAGATATTTTGTCCATCTTATAACGTGCAACTTCTATATGCCAGAATGTTGGTTGCTATAGACACCAAATTATTAACGGAAGAAAAATATTTATACCGTTTGAATTGTCAGAAACAATACTTACTCCGCCAGATGTTTATATAAACATTTGACGGAGCAGATACTGCTTTTGTGATATATAAGCCCTAACAATCTTATTCGCTGCCTCTAATTGAGACTTCAATGATGATATTGCGTAACCTATTTTTCGTTGTTTATCAAATGTGGGTAATTTGAATACAAGTTGTGAGAAGGCTTCCATATTTAAGTTGCGTCTAACAATACTTGCGCCTTGCTCTGATACCAATATGTAGTTGTATAAAGCACGATGTGTTTTTAACATTGCGGCCACAAACCGTTTGTCATAACCTTCGCCTATTGAAAATATTTTGTAGGATGGAGAGACTATTCCAATATCAAACTTATCATTGTAATTGATATTCCCCATCCACAAATTTTGAGGACTTAGAACAATATCGTGAAGTCGAATGATTTTATAGCCTACATTGTTTTCACTTGCGATGTCCTTTGAGAAATACTCTCGCTGAGAGAATATCCCCTTAACAGTGGAACTTAGTACATCATACTGATTGTTAGTTTGTGTTCGTTCAGAACGCTCAATCAATATATCTCCAAGACATACAGATTTGCCTTCTGTCTCATATAACAGTAAATTGCTTATTCCCTTGATTAAGGACTCGTATTTCTTAATGATTTTGTTTTGGGTGACTATTCTCTCATCCAAAAGTTGAAACAATCGTGAAATTTTTCTCTGTTCTACTACAGCAGGAATAGAAAAACTGAAGCTTTCCATTTGATTTTTATCCCCTCTCGGCATTTTTACACCTTTGGCACCGCTCATAACATAATTGATGAACTTATCTGACGCAATTACATTATAGAGAAATTCTGGTTCGCAGGTTTTACTTCTCAGAACAAATACATCTGCACTACAGCCACCTATTCTATCTGAGAACCACGCTTTTTTTAGATAGGGACGAATATTTGATAACAGTATATCATTCTTTTTATATGCTACGACATTGGTATTTGCTGGAATAGAAATAGCTGATTGCACACCTTGAAAATTTTGCAGAATATTCTCCGTTGAGATATACGTACTCTCATCTAATAGCCCAGATGAAATTCTCTCTTTCTGAAAATCCGCAACATCCTTTAGAGATACATTAACCCACTCCTCCGTAAACTCCGGGAATCTCAAATGGGGAACATTAAGGACTTTATTTTCATTATTATTTGCCATAACCATTATTCTTTATCGGGGTTGATATCAAACGGCAACAATTTGTCGCCATCATTAAACCGGTCGAAATCGGAGATAAACGAACGGTCTTGAATCACTTTATATTTTTCATACTCACAATACGCCTTCTCTCGTGCTTCTTCTTGAGAAACTTTACCGGCTGAATCTTGTACTTGATAGTCCATTGTTGCAAGAAACTGCTCAAGACGTTGCCTCCAGTCTGCCATCGTTGTAATGATATGGCGTTGGGCTCGCAGCTCTGCAAATTCAAGAAATGCGTTAGTTACGCCGTTAAGTTCGGAAACCTCTTTGTCTGACAAGTAGTTCTTTGCCACAATCGTATCGGATTTCTGGACTCTGCCATCGGGAGCTTTCTTCCAAGTGGTCAGTCCCATGTGTGGCATTTCCGAATCAGCACGTTCATATACTATTTCAGCAGCGGTACGATGAGTTACAGCCAAGTGCATCATGTTTTGCACCATCTTGAAGAACAATTTGGTACAATCCGACTTCGGGTCATAATCGGCACTGCATTCAGCATAGATGTCTGTTATCTTTTGGTAGTATCTGCGCTCTGAGGTACGTATCTCACGAATACGCTCCAGCAAATCATCAAAATAATCTTTGCCAAAGTGTTTTCCTTGCTTTAAGCGTTCATCATCAAGCGCATACCCTTTAATGATAAACTCCTTCAATACAGCCGTAGCCCAGATACGGAACTGGGTGGCTTGATAGCTATTGACACGATAACCTACTGCAATAATGGCATCCAAATTATAGAACAGCGGTGTACGTTCCACATCTCTTTCTCCCTCTGATTGAACTATCCCAATTTTTCGGATAGTTGCCTCTTTAGTAAGCTCGCCTGTTTCATAAATCTGACTAAGATGATAGTTGACAGTTCGTACATCCACCCCAAATAAATCGGCCATGCGCTTTTGTGACATCCAGAAGGTTTCACTGTTTAATATCACTTCTATTCGCGCTTCTCCTTGCGCTGTTTTATACAGCAAAATGTTAGAACTCAACGAATTTTGCACCAATTCGTTTGTCGGTATTGTTTGAGTAAAGTAATTGCGAGCGTGTTGTACCAACACTTTTTTAGCATCGGCATTTTCGGCAACAATCATACACGCCATACGCGACAAGCGGAAGATATTGACCTTACGGAATGAGCCGCTTCCGATTCTAACCATATCAACCGCTTGGTTGAAATGGTCGTCCACTTTCATTCCTTTTTCACCTGCCACCTTGATAGCTTTGTCTATGACTCTTTGGAATTTCCAATAAGCCGAATAGCCCATAGCAGCGCACAGGTCGCGTGAACTCCAATATTCGTTTCCGCCCTCATCCTGACGGCGTAAATTGTCGAATGACGGACGCATTTCGGGTATGTTGTCTATCTCTGCCATTGTGTAATTATTCAACCAGTCCCAATTCTTTCAAATATACCTCTATCTCCTTATCCAGTTCGGCTCGCTTGGCTTCCAACTCCTTTATTTCAGCCATGACAGCTTTGATGTCGATAGGTTCTTCTTCCTCAAAAGTATCGACATAACGAGGAATATTCAGATTATAGTCATTTTCGGCAACCTCCTGCAACGTAGCAAGATGACTATACTTTTCAACCTCCTTGCGGTCACGGTAAGTTTCTACAATCTTCTGGATATGCTGAGGACGGAGTTTGTTCTGGGTCTTAACTTTTTCAAACTCTTTGCTGGCATCAATGAACAGGATATTATCGTCTTCCTTACGGCATTTCTTCAATACGAGAATACAAGTCGGAATGCTTGTACCATAGAATATATTGGCAGGTAAACCAATAATAGCATCAATATAGTTTTTCTTCTCTATCAGGAAACGACGTATAACGCCCTCCGCATTCCCTCGAAACAGAACTCCGTGCGGAGCAACGCAAGCCATCGTACCACCTTCATTGAGATGATGAACCATGTGCAGGATAAAAGCATAGTCGGCTGTTTTCTTAGGTGCAAGTCGTCCTGCTTTACTGAAACGGTCGTCGTTGTTGAATTTGTCGGCAGCACTCCATTCGGCAGAGAACGGAGGATTTGCAACCACTGCATCGAACTGCATATCATCGAATGCGTCCCATTCAAGCGTATCGCCATTCTCTATTTTGAAGCTGCTGAATCGGATACCGTGCAGCAACATATTCATTCGGGCAAGGTTGTAAGTAGTCGGATTTTTCTCCTGTCCATAGATATATGCCGCCTTACCGATACTTGCTGCACGGAGCAATAGTGAACCACTACCGCAAGTAGGGTCGTAAACATTACGCAAACGGTTATGCCCAAGAGTAACAATCTCCGCCAATATGCGGCTGACCTCTTGCGGAGTATAGAACTCACCGGCTTTCTTGCCTGCACCGGCAGCAAACTGACTGATCATATACTCATAAGCATCGCCCAAAATATCAATCTCCTGAGAGGCCTCCACTCCGAATTTTATATCATCAAGTGCAAGCAGAACATTGCTTATAAGCGTATTCTTGTCATCGGTTGTCTTTCCGAGCTTAGGGGAAGCAAGGTCAATATCTGAAAACAGACCACCAAAATCCTCTTCGCTGTCACGTCCGAGCGTACTATCCTCAATGCGTTTCAATGAGCGTTCCAGCATCGGAAGGATATTTTCTTTCCGCTTGATAGTTTCGATTACAGACGAAAACAAGAATTTCGGTTCAATGAAATAGCCTATATTTTCCAAGCATTGGTTCTTGACCTCTTCCTGCAATTCCGCAGCATCCGAATCGGTCATTTCCCATAATTCCTTGAATGTAACTTCATCATCCTCCAATGCACTGTTGGCGTATGTTTCTATCTTCTCCGACAGGTATTTATAGAAAATGAATCCCAAAGTAAAATACATAAAATCGCTTGCCGACATATTGCCGCGCAAACGGTTTGCGACCGCCCAAAGCTGGTCACGGAGTTTCTGTTGCAGTTCTTCACTCATATCCTTATTGCTCTATATTATTCTGTATTACATCACTTTCCGGCAATGGTATATTGCTTTCAATTATACTTCTCAGGTCATCCAGCACTTTCCCTTTATATGAGAAATATTTTGCCCCTTGATATGCACCCGATGTATTCCGTTTCTCTTCCGGCATAAACGTACCGACAAAAGGGGACAATTTATAAATACGACCTTGATATTCAACGGAATCATCGCTTGCCACCTTGACTTCTGTATTCGTAGGCATGAAGGTAACACATTCCCCTATTTTAATACCGACCATGCTGAATTTGAAACGCCCTCGCTTTACGGTTCGCTTCTGCACGACAGGCAATGAATCTTTTTCGTTATGGCAAACCGGTTTATTATCTACATAGACCGTAACAACCGCATCATCAATCATCTTGGCTATGTCATTGAATATATCCAAAGCTATTTGCGGCGGCACATTGAAAAACTCCCGATTCTGACGAATACGCAAATCCGTCAACCGATCAATAGTCTTGTGTACATGCTTTTCAACATCGTTATATTTGACCGTCTGAATGGTTGCATAAATCTCAAAAGGCAACGGAACAGCCGTGTTGTCAAGTTCCTTGGAACGTATATCTACAGGCCGCGCACTTTTACCGATTTTGACCCAATCCTCACGAAAACTTGGATTAGTCAAGATATACACATATCCGGGTTCATTTGTCTTTACCATATCAGTATTTCTTTTAATCCCAACTGAAAGTGCGTATGATATTACGCAATCTGTCTAAAATCCTCGTCAACGCCTTTCTCGTCTTTATCAATCCGAGATGCTTCTCTTTCAATGCCTTTTGTATGATTTCTGGCTGCTCTTTTTGCAGATAATCATATTCTTTAAGGAAATGATTCAATACTGATGACGATATTTTCTCTTCCTCAGCCAATGAGTTGACGGCATTTTCTCGTTCAACAGCAATATAGCGGTTCAACCGTTCTTCCAAATCGCTTGTACCGTCAGCCTTGCCTCGCTGCATCATGAAATTTTCCTTATCGTCATCCACATTCTTTTGAATGAAGCCATCAATAAGTTTTGCCTTGCTGCGCATTTCAGCATCCTTAATCATCGTGTCAATGATATTCTGGCGGCGTTCCGCGTAATCGGCACTATATGGGTCAAGTTCTGCAATGAGTTCAAGGATATATGCCACATTGATAATGTCGCTATGTAGGAGTTCAAGGCAGAAATCCACATCACCGAGGTCTCCGTCATCCGGAACATCTGTATCATCATCCGGTTTGGGTGACGGTGCTGGAACAACGAGTGCAAAAGTATCATGGATATCAAGATACTTACTTCTGAAATCCATAAATTGCTGTTCCGTCATGCCGAGATCATCAGACTCTTCATTATAATCCTCGTATATCTGTATTTCAGCATGTTTACGGATAATATCACGGAACGCCAAAACAAACTCTTTCTTAGCTTTTTCACTCTGCAAAAGGTCTATACAATTTGTGTCCGGATATTTCTTCAAAAAATTGGTAGCAAGCTCCTTGTATTCCTGTTTGACTTCTTCAAACGGAGGTCGCACTATTTCTTCCGGATTGTTACTGTTGCTGAACAATTTGATAGCGGTATCAACATTGCTTTTCAAATCACGGAAACACACAATCTTTCCGAAGCGTTTCTTTTCATTCAGCACACGGTTTGTCCGGCTGAATGCCTGCAACAAGCCGTGGTATTCCATATTCTTGTCTACATAAAGCGTATTGAGTTTCTTGCTGTCAAAACCGGTAAGGAACATTCCGACGACCAGACAAAGATCAAGCGGCCTCATATCAACTCGCTTCTTTTTCATACGCAGGTTGATGTCATCGTAATATGCACGGAAGTTCTCTGTCGTAAACGATGTCCCGAACATTTCATTGTAGTCATCCATGATGGCTTGCAGTTCATCAACCTCACCGGCACTGTCATTCAGATAAGAACCTGTACCCATTCCTGTCAGATCATCATCTTGACTTCCATTGGCTGCATAAGTAAAAACTGCACCTATACGAATCTTGGGATTCAGTTCCTTGAATATCTTGTAATAACGGATAAGCATCGGTACGGACTGTACAGCAAACAATGCATCGAACTCTCCGTCAAATGTTGACTTATTGAAATTATTAAGGATGAATTTAGCGATTTCCGTCATGCGATTAGTACTGCCGTTCTGCACTTCCTCACTGCCATGATAATACTCTACAAGGAAACCGAGAACATTTTCATCGGCAATGGCATCTTTAATCAGATAGCGATGCAGGCAGTTGCCGAATACCTCTTTGGTCGTATGCCCATCAACTGCATTTTCTGTAAAAATAGGAGTTCCGGTAAAACCGAATATCTGGGCATTATCGAAGAATTGCATAATCTTCTTATGACTCTCCCCGAAGTGACTGCGGTGGCACTCATCAAATATCATCACGATACGGGAGTGGCATATCGAATCTATCTTGCTGCTGTACCATATCTTACTTACGGCAGCATTGAGTTTCTGAATAGTGGTAATGATAATCTTGGAGTTACTATGCAGCCGTTTTACCAGTTCATCCGTATTGTCCGTACCGTCAACAGCTCCCGGTTCAAAGGCTTCATATTCCGACTGCGTTTGTGTGTCAAGGTCATGACGGTCAACAACGAACATTACCTTATCTACATCATCCAACTCCGAAACAAGCTGTGCTGTTTTGAATGAAGTCAAGGTTTTTCCTGCGCCTGTAGTATGCCAGATATAACCGTTATCGTTGGAGTTCTGTACCCGATCCAATATCTTTTCTACAGCATAAAACTGGTATGGGCGAAGTACCATCAAGCATTTATCCCCTTCATGCAATACGATATATTTTCCGATAATCTTACCGAGCGTACACTTTTCCAAGAAAAATACAGCAAACTTATCCAGTTCATTGAATGGCAGATTTGCCGCATCCGTCCAGTTGAACGTGAATTTATATCCACCATTGGGATTATTGGCGAAATAACGAGTATTTACGCCATTGGAGATAACAAATAGCTGAATATAGTCGAACAGCCCATGAAAGGATGTCTTATGATAGCGTTGTATCTGATTGTATGCCTGCTTGAGTTCTACACCCCGACGCTTCAATTCAATCTGAACCAGAGGGAGGCCATTGATAAGAATCGTCACATCATAGCGACACTTCTTTCGTCCCTCCACCGTAATCTGATTCGACACCTGAAACTCGTTCTGACACCATTGTGTACGATTAAGGAATTCCACCCAAATACGCTGCCCGTTCATCGTGTCAAGAGGATATAGGTCACGAAGTTTCTTAGCCTTTTCAAAGCGAGTACCACCTTCCAGATATATCAATATCTTCTCAAACTCTTCATCCGTAAATGAGTTACGACCAACTTCCGCCAGCTGTTTCTTGTTGTGAATTTCCAACTGCCGCTTGAAATTGGCATAAAGATTATCTTCTTCGGTAATCTGGACATACTCGTAGTCCATTAGCCGAAGTGTGGCTATAAGTCCGGCTTCCAATGCCGCTTCGCTCTGTATTGACATATTCTTTCCCTACTATGGTGTTATTACTTATTTATTCCAGCTTGTAGTATTTTGATACCTAATGCATTTTCTATTTTGCACAAAGTTTCCAATGACAGATTCTCGCGACCTTTCAACACCTTGGATACATATTGCTGGGTGCAGTTCATTTTCTCAGCCAACGCTCGTTGTGTCATGCCAAGTTCCTCCATTCGGTTTGACATGGTTGCAGCTATAGCCTGCGAATGGCAAACCCAATCTTCGCTTTTGCATTCCACTGTTTCCTCTTTTACTTCCAGTGCGTTGTCTATCTTATCTTCTGCCATTGTATGCATCAAAAATACCTTTGCCTTATTTGGTAAGCAAAGGTACTATAAATAATTGAGATGACACAACTTTCAGGTTGTTAATCGGTTCTTTTTTGCGCTAAGAATATTCTTATTTAATTGCTGTTACTCTTAAATCATATCTACGGCTACCCGTGTCAAGATCGACATCATACTCTTTCAGTCCTTTTTCAACTGCAATCTGATGTAATTCTTGCTTATCCTTTTGTGATATATCTGGACCATAATATATTGCTTTCAAGCATCCAACATCCGGTATTGCAACATAATCATTCTCATCTTCTAAATTATAGTAAATCATTCTCCATTCATGTTCGTGCTCGTATTCTTTTCTGTCTTTATAAAGATAAACTCGATACCAATATAATTGATTAACAGATATTATAGACGACAAAAAGCTTAACCAATTTTTATCTCCAATCTGCTTGAAATATTCGTAAGTATGAATATTTCCCTCATCTAATGTAACATCCGGTCTTAAATCTGTATAAATCACAGGAAAGAGATTAACACTCATTCCCAATGAATTATATTTAAAAATGCATCGTCTGAGATCATATTCTAATGCAAACCCCTTATATCCATCTGCATATCTATCCCACATATACTTAGACTGCACACTTTCTGTAAAACAGGCAATTTTTGCACTATTTCTTGGATTTCTAAAACGCGATTCTTGTTTTTTTATCGCAGCCCCTATATTATTGCAAAAATCAACATAATCATCTGTCAATATTTTATCTATAATTTGTTCATCCGTATATCCGCACTCTCTATAATAACATATTTTCGTTGCTTTTTCCGCCCTTATTTCAGGGGATTTCTGTGTTATATGCGACAATGTTATGCGCAACGCATCTTTCAATGCATTTTTTAGATCTTTGTGAATCTTATCTTGATCTATATATAAATACGAATCATATTTATCTGGAAACATTCCCGCATGGCATAATGAAATAGTTTTAGATTTAAATGATTCAATTGTATAGCCCTTATCGTCTATTCTACGATACCTAAAAAGTTTTTCCGGTATATTAGGAAGTACTAACTTATAAATATTACTCCATACGTCAGAAGTCGCAGTTTTATCTATATTGAAAGGGATATAAGATTGTTCTATAATCTCTTGGAATTGTTTTCTAAAATCCAACATCTGCAAATCACGAATTTGTTATTTCTTTATTTCATTAACTCGACAATATTTTCTGGCAACACGGCGTTTCTTATACCATCTTTCGGAGCATTCTTAAGGAACAGCATTGGAACGACGGTGTAGCACTTGGCAAACGGTAGCAGATTAGCTTTGCGGAGAAGTTCGGCAGTCAGTTGTTTGCCATTCTCTTGAGTAGTCCATTTGCATTCTCCGACCAACAAATACTTTTTGTCAAGCGATTCGGCCATAACATCAAACTCGACTTGTTCCGGCTTCTTATCCTCATTGAGCACAGAACCCCACCAGCGTTTTGCCTTGCCATAAACCACTCCATTGACAAGATTTCCTGTTACGGCATCCCGACATAATTTTTCCCATTGCATACTCACATACTCCGATAAATGAGCAGTCAAAGCCTGTTCTATTGGCAAACGACGACCAAGCTCGATGAACGAACGATTAGGTACGACAAACTGATAATAAAATGCCATAAACGGATCGGCTATCTTGTAAAGACTCTTTTTCGCATTCTTTTCATCAATCCCAAACGGAACATCTTTCTCCAAAAATCCGAGATCAATAAGTTTCTTCAATGGACGCGACAGGTTGGTTGCAGGCTCATTGCATCTTGCGGCAATCTCAGAAAGCCGATTTGCGCCAGTACCGATATAAGACATTATCGTCGAAGTCTTAACAATATCCTTTACATCGTCCTGAAACAATTTTATCGGTTCTTCGTAAAGAGTTCCATTTACAGAAAGGATATTGTGCCACAAAGCATCATTAAGTGAATTTTGGTTTTCCCTTAGTTCCCAATAACGCGGTACACCTCCCCAAACAGCATATTCTTCAATGGCATTCATCGCATCAAGGCTCAAAGCCTCTTGAATATATGGCAAACGTATCGGTGCAAGTTTCATGATCTCATCAGCACGACCATAGAGAGGTGCAGTAGAATCAAGAAACAATCCATACATCATATTTTGTGACGAACCGCAAAGCACAAGATTATACTTCAACAGCTTTTCATCAACCAGTTTTTGTAGCACAGACGGCAGTTCAGAAGATTGCTCTACAAGATACGGAAACTCATCCAAACATAAAGTAAAACGCTTGTCTGTTCGATAATTGACCGCACGAAACATAGATTCCCAATCCGGATATGTCAGTTTGTCGAAATCCGGGAACACTTGTGCTATTACTTTTGCAAGCAATACTCTCTGATGTTGCCCTTCAGAACGGTCAGCAAGGAAGTAAACATCCGTATCCGACAACACCCTTTTGATAAGCGTTGACTTACCCAACCGTCTGCGACCGTACATCACGACTAACGAGGACTTCTCTCTTGTAAGAGCATCCTTTAATCGTGCAGCTTCATCTATTCTATCAACGAATTTCATATATCTTATTTATTATGCAGCGCAAACATAATGCTTTTATTGCATAACACAAATTTTTGAGCCATATTTTTTTATTCCCAAAGAGCAAATTGCAACTTATGTATAGGAGAACATGTGCTCTATTCCTTTTTTGAAGCTCTTTTCCTTGTTTTCAAACTCAAATCTTGCAAAGCTTTTCCCAACTTGTCTTCTTTGGCCAGCCATAGAATATCATCGTCAAGCTGTAAAGCATACAGCACTCGCAAATAGATTCCGATTGCTACTGTCGGTGTGCCTTTTTCTATTCGGGACACAGTCAACGGAGAACAAGTGGCACGTTCTGCCACCTGAGCCACACTCAGATTCCTGCGCAAGCGAGCCAGTTTAATCTGCTCTCCCACAATTGACATCTTCTGCACCAATTTTCGGGGCAGCTTAGTCCCCATTGTATTCTTTGCCATATTCAACACATCATATAATATGTAAATTTATAACTTTTCATCTATTTAATGATGTATTACAGGTAAAAAATCACAAGATTAGAAGAAACGCTTGACCAAGTACAATATAACGGTTATACACTTTTTCAAGCGAATAAATCAGATTCGTTATACTTTTTCAAACGAATTCTATGTTTATAAAAGTTGCAGCAGCTTCCGACAACCATCTTGGGGAAAGTGTGTAAAACAAGATAATTTTGCTTTGGAGAAATATAAACGCTATTATATTGTTTATAAGCGCCAATATATCCACACAACAAACAATATATTATTTGTTGCGTAAACACATACGATTCCTCCACACAACATATATTCAAGATTAGTTGGCTATTCAAATGAAAAACAACTTTACTTTATCCCCGTATTTATATATACGTGCATTAAAGTAAAGCTAACAGAGGGAGAAAAAGAAATGACTTCGCCAAAGCCGAACCGAACTATATCTGCCGACTTTTTTTGGAGACTGCAAAATAATCACATAATTTGCCAAATCCCTTTGACCATTATGTCTCATTTTTGAGTCGAAAACAGTTCATTTTAGAAATTCCATCGTTTATCATTAAATGTTATCGACTAAAATCAGTACCTTTGTATAAGAAATCACTTAGAGTATAAATGTGGTAAGAATTTGATTATCACTCATTTCATCTCTAACCCATAATACATTCTTCGTCTCGCACTGTAAATGATTAATAGTTCTTGGCTGAGCTAAGTGATTAAAGTTTAGATAGATGTTACTAGTAGTTCAAATATAATGTCAAAGAAGATAGGTCGTAATGAGCCTTGCCCTTGTGGCAGCGGCAAGAAATATAAGCATTGTTGTATGCAAAAGGAACAGGCAATAGGAATATTGCCAGTAGCAAATCATGCTTTGTGGCCATCTTCTTGGCTTGATGTACCAAAAACGATAGCGTATTTAAGTAATCATGCAGTCCCTCCCATATTGGACTATTTGATAGCAATGCAACTTAATCCACAAAATCGAGGGAAGAATATCCGAATTGAGCACCTTTTGCAAATAGCAGTTGCGAATCTCGGAAAGAGTAGCCAGATTCCTGACATCAGTGAGTTCAAGAGTATAATTGACCAAGAGTTCTCATTTGATCTTATGGAAGACATGCCGATTAACATGTTTGCCGAACCTGTAGTGTTTTATGGAGGCAATTACACATTCTTTCCTGGCATCTCGACACATGCGACAGAAATTTTCCGTTCAATGACAGAAGCCATATTCAATAAAAGAAATATATTTACGGAAGCTTTCCGTAATGAAATTTATGATGGAGTACTCTTCATGCTTGAACTGAGCAAGCTTTTGTCAACCCAAGCAGGGATAAGTGGCTTAGTACGCGGAAATGAGACCCCTCGCGAGACGCTTAACGAACCAAAAACTAGCCAATCTTTTGTTATTAATTTGCCGACAATGACAGAACTCATTCATCGGAATAGGCTGAATCCAAATGTTTTGAAATCATTTTTGTTAGAAGTTAATGCTACTGATATACTAACCCAAGATGCAGAAAAGAATCCGTTGTTATACAGACCAATCGTTGAGTTTGACAATAACTTCTACTTTGCCGGAATTTCCAGTCAAGGCTGTGCCATTAACAACTTTATCTTAAAAACAGCTCTAAAACATCGTTGTCTTGAAGAACTAGTAAAACAGACCCATTATGGTGTCTGGATGCGCATCGGGCGTTCCTGTATAGAACAGCTGCGCTGGGTACAAAATTCAATGGATGAAATACTTGCTCCTGTTGAAGGCTATTACGAAGATGTATTCCGCATTGATGTCAACTGGCTTGCATACGTGTGCTATGCTCATGATTTAGCCCGTAATGTAGCCATAGATGGCAATGAGAGTTTCAACAATCGAGATCTCAGCCAACATTTACAAAAACGTATTGATACCATCAGAAATGATAAAAGGTCGAAAGATGACCATATCCTGACGCTTGTTCTGTATTCTACAATGGGGGAGACATACAGATTTGCCATGAAAAAGCAAAATGGAACTGACTATTTTCTTCAATTCTCTGCTTATGATTTCTTACAACTGATACAGACTGAGAAATGGGACAGCTTGAGTCTTGTTCGTTATGCTCGGTCCAAAGAGAACGTATCATCTCTCGAGACTCCTCTGAATCAATCTCTCGATGTATATGCTATATATAAGCATTATGGTGAAAGTTTCTATATGACAGACAACACACCATCAGACATGCTTTATATTGAGCCAAATGATGGATGTGATCTCATATTCAAAAGTAAAGATCAACTGTATTTCCACGGAACGCTGAAGAGATTAAATGGACAGTATGCTTATATACCAGTGATACGTGATCTCGACTATGCGGCAATTTTTAAGCCTGTCCATTCAGGTTTCAATGCCAAGAGTTGTGAATCTTATAGTATTCCTGTGTGGGTAAGTTGTTATCAAGAAGAAAAACAGGGAATAAATCCATCCTCTATTTCCGATACTGTAATAACAGCTGTTGCATACTGGATGGATACTTTACAACCAGCCATAGCCGATATGATCAGCCAACGCTATGAGCACTCCGTAGAAATAGAACTTGTCTTCAGTGAAAAGGTCTTGGCCGATAAAGGGATACACTATGATGACGACATAAAGCCTACGCAAGGAGGAAATCTTAACGTATCCAAGACAGAAGGCGGAGTTTCCGTTACATTTGATGATGATTATATCCATTCTTTTATGGGAGCTGGCAATGAGAGTGAGCGCAACATGATGCGTTGTATCATAAAAAAACTCCTGGAAATAGACGAAGAGACTGCATGCCAAATTATTGATACTCGCATCCCCTTTGGTCAAGCAAAGATGATTCTGATGATGGAGCAGTCACTCAACCCCCTGTCAATACCCTTGTGGCTTTATACTCCTATCTATATTCATGCCGCCACCAGCCAACTACTACAAGACAAATTCCCACAGTGGATGAAGGAGAAAGGTCATGATATAGCAGGTAAACTCAATACAAAAACTGAAAAAGAAGACTTCCTCCACAAAGGAGTAGATGTGCTCCTTAATGAACTTGATAAACGCCTATCATCATTTGATACATTGTGGTTGCTGCGTATGCTCATGCAGAATCACGAGACATTGGTTTATCAGCGAGAGCATAACAGAGTCTTACAACCCGCACAGATTCTTTGTTTTGGAGAAAATGAGTCAAAACGTAAAGAATTCTTCGATACAGAAAGACGACTTGCTGATGCTGGAATATCTACCCGTGCTATGATAGAATATATAGCTGCGACACAGTATCGTGGCGGTGGTGTTAAACCAGGCAATGATGATGTAGAAAGCCTGTTAGCTATCATGAACGAAGTGATATCCATTGGTGGTATATGTGACGCCATACATTTAGATGTAGCTAATCATACCATTGAGAAATTAGGCTCTGGACGTTATGGTATCTACGATGATGTTTTTTCCGACAATGTAGGAGAGTTTGCAGCAACGCGCACTATTGAGAGTGTAAATGGGCAAATCGAAGATTTCGAGAGTAAGATGGCCAGGATGGCAGTACGTCCAGATACAAAAGAAAAAAACAAGGATGCAGAACTCGAGGAGATAGATGTGGCATTCTTAGAGGATTGGGGAGTATCATATTCTAACATCTTGCAGTTCCTTTATGTTTGTTACATCATAGCTATGAAGCAGCAGAAGTCTGTTATTGAGATGGAAGAGTCTCAACTCATCAAAGCTATGCAGGAGCATTGTACAGAACTAACTGAAGATTTAGCAAAGAAATGTATCATTCGCCTTTCTTTGGATAAACGGGAAAACTACCTCACTCCGCCAGTAGGATTAGCGGGCAAGGATATCTTCCCTTGGTCATACAATAGGGAATTAAGTTATCTGCGTCGCCCAGTGATTCGTTATCAATATGATGATGGCACAGTTATGTGCATGTTTGGGTTCCGCTCCTGTATTCAAGCCGGCATTCAGCTATCTGACTTGCTTTATTCTGGTCGCTTACGTTATGTGGGAAGGAAGATAGAAACCTTGCTTGGAAAATTTGAGGCTATAAAAGGGGCTGCGTTCAATGACGAGGTACGCTCTTTTTTGGCAAAGATACCAATAATGCGAGTATGGGAACATGATGTCACTATCAAATCTGGAGGTTATTTTGCGGCAGATAAAGATTATGGCGATATTGATGTGATGGCTTATGATACATCACGTGATATACTCTACTTGATAGAATGTAAGAATACCAATCCAGCCAAGAATATTAAGGAAATGAAAACCGAGATGGATGAATATCTTGGTCGTGGTGATAATCCCGAGAGAGACAAGAAGAGAGCTCTTGTTCTTAAACATTTGCGTCGTCATCGCTGGGTAACGGAGCATATTAATGAAGTTGCGAAACACATTGGTGTAGCAGTTACACCCCGAGTAAAGTCAATGATGCTGACAGCTACAGTAATACCAACATCCTATCTCAAAAGAGAGAAAATACCAATGTCAATTCTGAATTACCCTGAATTAAAGATAAAGGGCGTGAATTTACTAGATTCGTGCAAAGAACCAGATTTAAGCGTACTTGATATATGAGACTTTTAGAGGTGCTGATGCATCACGCCTTCTAATTTTTACCTACTCCTAAAGGTAGTATGGAGCAATCGCTGACGGTTTATCATCTCTGCAATCTGTTCAGTTCGCATTCCCCTATTCTGGCTTGCCAAACAGTAGAGTATAGCCTCTTCAATCTTCATATTTTCAATAATTTAAAGTGTGCAAATTTTGCACAAGTTGTTACAAAAGTACGGAAAAATACGGCAACGGAGGCTCTCTGAAAAAGAATCATATCTGAAAACTTTCTCTTTTGACTGCAAAAGAATACGAAATCCCGACTAACAAGCCTGACAAAATTTCATATATGAACTTTTATACATATTTTCGTCCCCCAAAGAAACAAAATTATGGAAACATCAAAAACATACAATAGAACAATTAATTTATTAGATAAGTACACAAAGTTTATCAAGTCTATTGACACCGAGGATATTGGCAACAATCTTACACTAGATAAATTAATAGAACTAAAATCAATACTGTCCGATATTAATAACATAATGACATTAATATCGACTCGTTCTATTGCAACAAAGTTATCAGATATATTATCATTTAAAAATGAAGATAGAGAACGGATATTTAATGATATTGATAAACAAAAGCCAAACACAAATGGATTCGACATAAGAATTGACTCTCCTGTAAAAATATTAGTAGAAGTCAAATGCAATTCTCTAATCCGCAACAAAAAATTTGGTGCTGCACAAATCAATGCAATTCTTGAAGATGCTAGAAAATTACGGTTAGAATCATCTCGACATATAAAGGCAAGTAAAAGTATTCAAGACACAAAAGATTATATTAAGATAATTGCTATTGTCAATTTTGGCAATAGGTCTGACAAAGATTTAACGTCTCAACTACTGAGAGAAACCAAGTGTAAAGAATCCACTAATTCTGCAAGAAAAGAACGAATGAAAGTGAAAAAGTTTTTAAGACCATTATATTCACTATCGCAAATACATGAAATAACAGATCTAGAAAATGTTTATCTAACAATTTTACATATAAATGATTTAAAAAATGAGTTAGAGCGAATACGATGTGAGTACAGTTTATCACTCAAGTAAAAATACAACATAGCTTTACTTTATCCCTGTATTCATATATACGTGCATTAAAGTAAAGCTAACAGAGGGAGAAAAAGAGATGGCTGCGCCAGAACCAAGCCGAACCATAACTGCTGACTTTCTCTTTTGGCTGCAAAAGACACAGAAATCCTGCTCACAAAACAAACATGATTCGAGCCCTTGTCAAGCCACCAAAAGCCCATCCGAAAATCCGTAAAATTACCCTCTATTTTACAGCCACAATCGGCGAAATAATCACCGATATGCCTTATCTTTGCGAAACGGAGATTTAAGAGCAAAAGAGAGCCATTATTCTCTTTTCCCCTTCGTTTGAAGACAAACTAAGGTTAAAAACGTTAAATCTTCGATTTTCGGCGAAAAAACAAGTAAATTTTTGAGCAGTCTATCTTTTAAGCCGTAAATTATTGATAATCAATTAGCATAATATGCTGCATCGGAAAATAATCAACAAAACAGACATAGTAACTCAAAGCAAATCGGGAGTAACTAATAACAAATAAGCGGCTAAATCACAACGGTTTACGCCGCTTTTATTTTTGATGAAATTTGTTTTAAGTTACTTGGAGGTTATTACAATTTTGTTGTACTTTTGTTGCTCGAATGGTTACGGACAACAAAAGCAACAAAATCAATGGGAACATCTAAAGAACCTATCCGCCTACGAAAGCGGAAAACACCAACGGGGAACATATCTCTGTACCTTGACATTTACCTGAACGGACAGCGTTCATACGAGTATCTGAAAATGTACCTCATTCCCGAGCGTACAAGAGCCGACAAGGCGAAGAACCAAGAAACCCTGCAACTCGCAGAAGCTATCAAAGCGAAACGAATTGTAGAGCTTCGCAACGGCGAGTTTGGTTTCAATCCGCAATCCCCTCTCTACGAATCTACTCGATACGTGCAGGACTGGCCTTTGGCTCATTCCTTGCCATGTGGTCCTGCCTTGCATTCAAAATGGGAGAAGCCCCGTTCCATGCATCCAGCGATGTCATCGGCATACTAGGGCTCTGCGGCATTGCCGGAGCCTTAACCGCATCTTTTGTAGGAAAATATGTAAAAAAGGTAGGCATACGCAATTTCAACTTTATCGGTTGCGGAATGATTCTGCTTGCATGGGCCTCGCTCTTTTTCTGCGGAAACAACTATGCAGGTATCATTACCGGTGTCATTCTTATAGACATAGGCATGCAATGTATCCAACTCAGCAACCAGACCAGTATTTTCGACATCTACCCGTCTGCCTCCAATCGGGTAAATACGATTTTCATGACCACTTACTTCATCGGCGGCTCTTTGGGTACCTTCCTTGCAGGAAGCAGTTGGCAGACTTGGGGATGGAGTGGCGTGGTCGGCACCGGCGTTATTTTAACAATAATATCGTTGTCTATCACCCTTTACAGCAAGAAATAACAAGGATACTATCATTTTTCCAAGCAAACGCAAAGATTTGATAATTTTTATTTGTCATGCAAAGGATAAGGAAGATATTGAACAGAATTGTTATACCTTTGTCGCATCAAACTATAAACGACAGATTGATAATAGATTCGTCAACCAAGCATAGTCAAAAACAACCCTATGAATTCAGCAAAGAAAATACCCTCTCCACTCGTTTCTCTATTTCCCATCGCTTTTCTCGTAGGAATGCTGTTCGCCACCATCCATACTTTCGGAAGTGACGCCTTGAGTGGAGGAAGCCAGATTTCCCTGCTTGCCACCACTGGTATGTGTGTCTTTATCGGCATGGCTTTCTACCGCATCCCTTGGAAAGATTATGAACTTGCCATCACCAACAACATTTCAGGTGTTGCCACAGCTATCATTATTCTATTGATTATCGGTGCTTTGAGCGGCACATGGATGATAAGTGGGGTGGTACCTACCCTTATATATTATGGTATGCAGATTATCCATCCGAATTTTTTCCTTGCTTCTACCTGCATTATTTGTGCATTGGTATCAGTAATGACGGGAAGTTCATGGACCACTATCGCCACCATCGGTATCGCCCTTTTGGGCATAGGTAAGGCACAAGGTTTTGAAGAGGGATGGATAGCCGGTGCCATCATTTCGGGAGCCTATTTCGGAGACAAAATTTCACCGTTATCGGATACCACGGTCCTTGCCTCATCCGTAACGGAAACACCGTTATTCAGCCATATCCGCTATATGATGATCACCACCGTCCCCTCTCTCCTCATCACCCTTGTCATCTTTACAGTAATGGGACTCACACACGAAACGAACAATACACAACAGATCGCGGAATTTACGGCAGCATTGGACGCCAAATTCAACATTACTCCCTGGTTACTGGCTGTTCCCGTGATTACGGGAATACTGATTGCCCGGAGAGTGCCTTCCGTCATCACACTCTTTCTCTCCACTCTGCTGGCAGGGATATTCGCCTTCATCTTCCAACCGGGACTACTGAATGAGATAGCGGAAGGTGGGAATATGTTCAAAGGGATAATGATGACATTCTATGGCAGTACCAGTCTACAAACTGACAGTGACATGTTGACAGAACTGATTGCCACACGAGGTATGGCAGGAATGATGAATACCATCTGGCTCATCATCTGCGCCATGTGTTTCGGTGGAGCCATGACGGCAAGCGGCATGCTAGGAAGCATCACTTCCCTATTCGTCCGCTTCATGAAGAATACAGCCAGCATGGTAGCATCCACCGTATGTTCCGGATTGTTCCTGAACCTTGCCACGGCAGACCAGTACATCAGCATTATCCTCACCGGAAACATGTTCAGCAACGTTTACGCAAAGAAAGGCTACGAAAGCCGGCTACTTAGCCGTACCACGGAAGATGCCGTTACCGTCACCTCCCCGCTTATCCCATGGAACACCTGCGGCATGACGCAAGCCACCATTTTGAGTGTACCCACACTGACCTACCTTCCCTATTGCTTCTTCAACCTTATCAGTCCGGTAATGAGTATCTTTATTGCTGCTATCGGATATAAAATAATTAAAAAACCGGTGAACAATCCTGGATAGGCATTGTTCTTGCAATAAACTTATAACGAACAATTTATTTAAACCTAAACAAAAAAAGATTCGATTATGAAAAAGTTTATTGCATTAGCAGCAGTAGTATTGGTAAGCATGGCAACAACGACCATGTATGCACAAGAGAGTAGAGCTGAAAAGCGCGCAGACCGTAAAGCCCAAAGAGACGCAGAACGTGCACGCCTGAAAGCTGAAGAACAAGCACAGGATGCCATTTCGTACGATGACGCAATGGCGGCCTTGAAAGCTCACCAGTTCGTAATGGAGGCAGACCAAGTGATGTTCCGCAACGGACAGACCGCATTTGTAAACTCCAACACCAACTTCGTATTGGTCAACCAAGGACGTGGCACCGTGCAGGTAGCCTTCAACACCGTATACCCAGGTCCTAACGGCATTGGCGGTGTAACAGTAGACGGAACCGTATCGGACATCCAAATGACTACCGACAAACGGGGCAACGTGAATTGTAACTTCAGCATCCAGGGTATCGGCATTTCCGCCCAGATATTCCTTACGCTGACCGATGGCGGGAACAACGCAACCGTAACCATCAGCCCGAACTTCAACTCCAACACCATGACTTTGAGCGGGAACCTGGTTCCGCTGGAACAATCCAACATATTCAAGGGACGTTCCTGGTAAAACCCTTATATAAATATATATATTCCCACTCCGCCACAAATCACACTAAAAAGTGTACATTTGTAGCGGAGTTTTTTATATACCAATGTCATGAGAGAATTTATCATTGCAGACAATCAAGATATCACCAAAGCAGGCATGATGTTCCTATTGGGCAGACAGAAAGACACCTCCCTGCTGCTGGAAGCCGACAACAAGGCAGAACTGATACAGCAACTACGCCTGCATCCCACCGCCGTTGTCATTCTGGACTATACCCTTTTTGATTTTTCGGGAGCTGAAGAGCTAATGGTACTTCACGAACGCTTCAAGGAAGCCGATTGGCTACTCTTTTCCGACGAATTGAGCCTACCGTTCCTGCGCCAGGTATTGTTCAGCAGCATGGCATTCGGCGTAGCGCTGAAGGATAATTCCAAAGAAGAGATACTGACCGCACTACAATGCGCCTCACGCAAGGAGCGATTCATCTGTAATCACGTCAGTAACCTGCTGCTCGCAGGCAACGGTTCCTCCTCCCCCACTCATCCTACCATCAAAGATGATTTACTGACTACTGCCGAACGGAGCATCCTAAAAGAGATAGCCCTGGGGAAAACAACCAAAGAAATAGCTGCCGAACGAAACCTCAGCTTCCATACGGTAAACAGCCACCGGAAGAATATCTTCCGGAAACTGGGTGTAAACAATGCGCACGAAGCCACCAAATATGCCATGAAGGCAGGCATCGTAGACTTGGTGGAATATTATATATAAATCTCCCCGCTCCCGACACACAGCCGGGCATCAGCATCATACACCACTCCGAACTGGCCCGGAGCAATGCCTTGCAGCTTTTCTTCCGAAACAATGCGGTAACCCTCCGCCTCCTTTTGCAACCTGCCTTTGACAAACTCCGGCGTATGGCGTATCTTGAAAGTCACCTCCACCTCTTCCTGCGCTCCCTTCCAGGGATTATCCGTAATGAAATGAAAATCGTACATACGGAATTCATAGCCGTATTGCAATGCCGTATCACATCCGCGGGACACGTAAATCACATTCTCCTCCACATCCTTGCGGACAACAAACCACGGTCCTCCACCCAACCCCAATCCTTTACGCTGGCCGATGGTATGAAACCAATAGCCCCGATGCTTGCCCAACTTTCTACCCGTTTCCAACTCCACAATATCCCCTTCCCTTTCGCCAAGGAAACGGCGCACAAAATCATTATAATCAATCTTTCCCAGAAAGCAGATGCCCTGACTGTCACGACGTCTGGCGCTGGGCAATCCGGCACGCAGGGCTATGTCACGAACCTCATTCTTCATCAGTCTGCCCAATGGAAACATCAGTTTGGAAACTTGCAGATAATCTATCTGTGCCAGAAAGTCGGTCTGGTCTTTCACGGAATCGGCAGCGGTACCGAGCCATGTCTTTCCATCCCTCAACACCGTAGTGGCGTAGTGCCCGGTTGCCGTGATATCGAAATCCTTCCCCACACGTTGCTCAAAGCACCCGAACTTTATCAGCTTGTTGCACATCACATCCGGATTGGGAGTCAAGCCACGTCTTATTTTATCAATGGCATAAGCCGCCACCTGGTCCCAATACTCCCGGTGCAGGTCCACTACTTCCAACGATAATCCATAACGCCGGGCAATGGCAGAAGCCATCTCCATATCCTCTTCCGCAGAGCAGTCCATATAATCGGCATCGTCCCTCCCTATTTTGATATAAAATAGAGAAGGACGGTAACCTTGTTCGCAAAGGAGATGTACCACCACGGAGCTGTCTACACCTCCCGACAATAATACAGCAATATTCATTCTATCGTATACTGTTATTCTTTTAAATTCTGTCAAATGCCTGGGACAAGTCGTCCAGCAAATCATCGATATGTTCTGTCCCGATGGAGAGGCGGACCGTGCCCGGTTTGATGCCTTGTTCTTCCAATTCCCGTGCACTCAATTGGGAATGGGTAGTGGTGGCAGGATGGATAACCAGGGATTTCACATCAGCCACATTGGCAAGCAACGAGAATATCTGTAAACTGTCAATAAACGTCTGCGCTTCCTTCACACCGCCCCGCACCTCAAACGTAAAGATAGAACCGCCTCCATTCGGAAAGTATTTCCCGTAAAGCGCGTGGTCAGGATGCTCGGGCAGGGACGGGTGGTTCACGGCAACCACTTTGGGATGCTTCTTCAAGAATTCAACCACTTTCAAGGCATTCTCCACATGACGTTCCACGCGAAGCGACAACGTCTCCAATCCTTGCAACAGAATGAAAGCATTGAAAGGACTGATTGTGGCACCGGTATCACGCAACAATACGGCACGGATACGGATGGCATAGGCAGCAGGACCGGCAGCGTCGACGAAACGTACTCCATGATAACTCGGGTCCGGTTCCGTCAGTTGGGGAAACTTCCCCGAGGCCACCCAGTCGAACTTGCCGCTATCTACAATAACACCACCCAAGGACGTACCATGCCCTCCGATGAACTTCGTTGCCGAATGGACTACAATATCTGCCCCATGCTCTATGGGACGAATCAAGTAAGGAGTACCGAAGGTGTTATCTATAATCAGAGGAATCCGGTGACGGTGTGCTATTTCAGCAACGGCATCAATGTCAATGATGTTGCAATTCGGATTTCCCAGCGTTTCAATGAATACTGCCTTGGTATTCTCCTGAATCGCTTTCTCGAAATTGTCCAGATTGCCCGGGTCCACAAAAGTAGTGGTAACCCCGTAGGCAGGCAATGTGTGGGCCAGCAGATTATACGTTCCGCCGTAGATGGTCTTAGCTGCCACGATATGGTCGCCTGCACGGGTGATATTCTCAAAGGCATAAGTGATGGCTGCCGCACCCGAGGCTACGGCCAATCCGGCAACACCGCCTTCCAGAGCCGCCACACGTTTCTCGAACACATCCTGGGTGGAATTCGTCAACCGCCCGTAAATATTCCCCGGGTCCTGCAAGCCAAAGCGGGCTGCCGCATGGGCCGAATTACGAAATACATACGAAGTTGTCTGATAGATAGGTACGGCGCGGGCATCAGTTGCCGGGTCGGGTTGTTCTTGTCCAACGTGAAGTTGTAGAGTCTCAAAGTGCAATTTCTTTGTTTCCATTGTCGTTTGTATTTTAGGTGAATAAACCGTTTCTCATTCGGATGTTGCAAAGATAGAGCGATAAGCCGGGGCAGACAATGACACAGATTAGGGAATTTTATACCACAATTGTGGTAGATAAGCAAGCAATTTTCTATCTTTAGATAAGATAGACTGCATTTCGGCAAAACTTTTTCATGCAAGCATGAAAGTTCTGCACTCAATTTGCACTATCTTTGCCCCCATGAAAGCAAGAAATATACTGATACTCATATTGGGAACCCTGATTCTTCCCATTTATCTGACTTCCTGCGGGGTGGACCGCTGGAAAGAGTATGCCGGACAGACCCAGACAGACCGCTGGATTGACGATACCATGCGTGTGTGGTACTATTGGGTAGACGCTATCCCCCATACCAACGACCTGAACTATTTTCAAGCCCCTTTCACTTTCTTTGCCTCGCTCAAATCCGAAGAAGACAAATTCTCCACCATCGACAGTCTGGTCAGCGTCACCACTACCCGCAGCATCCCCTATACGGATTACAGCTACGGATTCCAGTTCACTACCAACCAGATAGAAGTAGAAGGAGAAGAGAATGCCATTGTTGCACAGATTCTTTACGTTGCCGACGGAAGCCCGGCCTCGGAAATCGGGCTGAAACGGGGTGACTGGATTATGAAGATGGACGGGAACTTTATTACTGAACAGAATTATAAGAAACTGTATGGAAGTAGTGCCATGGAACTTACAGTAGGTTATTACGACGTGGAGAAAAATGCCATCGTTGCTTACGACAAACCCAGACAGATAGCATCGGCGCGTCCCGTCAACGACAACCCGGTGCACTATAAGAATGTATATACATCAGGCAGCAAGAAAATAGGTTATCTGGTCTACAACCACTTCAGTTCCGGCCCCACGGACAACAGTAATGAATATGACAACGACCTGCGCAGCGCATTCCAATATTTCGCATCACAGCAAGTCAACGAATTCATCCTTGACTTGCGCTACAACAACGGTGGATTACTGAGTTGCGCAGAATTGCTGTGTACCATGCTTGCACCTTCCTCCGCCTTGGGACAAGAGTTGGGGTACCTGGAATTCAACAACCGCTTCAATCCGCAGATAGTACCGTTCACCCTGAACTCCGGACTCATCGGAAACGGAGCAAACCTAAACCTGAATACTCTCTACGTACTTACCAGCAGCCAGACTGCCTCCGCCTCCGAAATGGTGATTAACTGCCTCGCCCCGTATATGGATGTTGTCATCATCGGCGGTACTACCGTAGGCAAGAATGTAGGTTCCAGGAATTTCTCCAGCCCCGAACTGATGATAACGATGAATCCCATCGTCTGCAAGATATACAATTCGGAAGGGAAATCTGATTATGAATCCGGATTCCAACCGGCCTACTCGGGATATGTAGTGAATGAGATGAGCGACATGTCACGTTTCCTGCCCTTTGGAGATACCAACGAAGCCTTATTGAGCACTGCACTCGGCGCCATCGACGGAAGCATACAACCGCCCGCACAAGAAGATACCCGTTCTTTAAGAGTGACCACTCTCGCAAACTCCATTGAACGCCGGACAAGCCATGCCGTACGCATCAAATAAAAAGACCAATAGGATGAAACTAAACAGAAGAGTTACAATCATCACCCGATTTTCGGGAATCATGTTCAGCCTGCTGTTGCTCGGCGGACTGGCAGCTTGCAGCGATGATAACAATGGCAATGATACGCCAGAACCGGAGCCGTCAACCTACCCCACCACTCCTTTCTCCAAAATCGAACTCAAAGAAGTGATAGAGAGCGATGCGCAACCGGTTACTGCCACCCACACCTACCTTTACAACAGTGCAGGCAGGCTGACCAGCTACACCGGCAAACAGAGCTTTACAGCAGGAGACGAACTCTTCGAGATAGAGAATACCACTACTGTCGAATACAAGGACCATCAAGCCGTGATAACCGACGAAGCAGGTACAGTATCAACCTACACGCTGAATGACAAAGGTTATGCCACCACTTGTACCAGTCAGGATATGGCAGGAAATACCCGTACTTACACCTTCTCCTACCTCATCAACACCGAAGACAAATACTATCTGGAAAACATCACAGAAAAGCTGGACGACGGAAAAGAATACTCATTCATTACAATAGACTACAGCAACTTCCGGGCATTGCGCATACAGCAAAAGGTTGACACTTTTGAGCACAACAGTACGGCTACCACACCATCAGGCAATGAAATTGCAAATATCTCCGAAATACCAAGCCTATTCATTACGGACATGTATCCGCTTTCCATGCATGCGGTTGCCATATACGGGAAGATATTGGGAGAACCTGCAAACTATCTGATTACCCAACTCATCCCGGACAGCAACGGAGAAAGTGAAGAGACCACCACCTATACTTATACGTTAGATAACCGGGGTATCGTCACTTCCTGCCATGCAGTCGTCAGGCATATAAGGAACGGCTACGAGCAGGACTACACACGCACCGTGAACTATACCATCGAATAATAAACTACTTACTTCTTAAAGAACTTGTCGAAGAAAAGGACGTGATAGTCTATGGAGTTGTTCCAATACGTTCCGGTATGTCCACCGGGACGGGTGATGAAGTCATGGTCTATCTTCCTTGCCAGCAGCCGGTTGTGCAAGTCCTTGTTCACTTCAAGAAAGAAATCGGCCTCACCGCAGTCGATGATTAGCGCCAAGTCTCCATTTACAATCTTATCCAGCTGGTTGACCACCGTATGCGCATCCCAAGATGCCTTGTTGGCAGCAAACTCTCCCAACTGCTTGTTCATTTCCCAATTCTGGGGAAACGGCCGTATATCCACTCCTCCACTCATACTGCCCGCCGCACCGAACACATCCTTATGACGGATAGCACTCCACAAAGCACCGTGGCCGCCCATACTCAATCCACTGATGGCACGCGCCTTGCTATCGGGAATGGTAGCATAGTTCCCGTCTGTATACTTCACCAATTCCGAGGTGACAAAAGTCTCATAACGGTAGTCAGGATTCTCCGGACTGTCCCAATACCAACTGTTCTTGCCGTCCGGACATACAAATATGATCCCTTTCTCATCTGCCATCTGCGGCAATTCCGGCTTCAGTTGCACCCAGCTCCGCGCATTGCCGCCATAACCGTGCAACAGATAAACCACCGGACAAGCCTGCTTGCCGATAGCCTTATCAGGCAATACATACACAACTTTTACATCCTTATTCATGGCTGCACTTCTTACCAACACCGTGTCTACACGTGCCGCCTGCAACATCACGGCAGACAGACACCACAAAAGCCCCAAGGCAATAATTCTTTTTTTCATCTATTTATTGTTTATTTTTTCTAACGGATGGCAATATTAACAATAAATACTGAAAAATCATTATCTTTGCCTCACAAACTATTCAAAATCCACTATGGAATTTATTATCATTCTACTTTTACTTATCCTGAACGGTATTTTTGCCATGTATGAAATCGCCTTAGTCTCCTCAAGTAAAGCACGCCTTGAAACTCTTGTCGGAAAAGAGAACAAAAGAGCCAAAGGAGTATTGAAACAACTGGAAGAACCCGAAAAATTCCTCTCCACCATCCAAATCGGTATTACTCTTATCGGTATCGTATCCGGTGCCTATGGTGGTGCCACCATCGCTGATGACGTAGAACCGCTGTTCGCCCTCATTCCGGGAGTAGCCGCCTATGCCAAGACTCTCGCCATGATTACCGTAGTAGCCATCATCACCTATCTGTCGCTCATCATAGGCGAACTGGTGCCCAAGTCCATCGCCTTGAACAACCCGGAACGATGGGCCACCATGCTCAGCCCCTTCATGATTGTGCTGACCAAGATTTCCTATCCGTTTGTATGCCTGCTGAGCGCTTCCACCAAACTGATGAACAAACTCATCGGACTGAACAGCGGCGAAGAACGCCAAATGACACAAGACGAACTGAAGATGATTCTGCACCAAAGCTCGGAACAAGGCGTCATCGACAAAGACGAAACGGAAATGCTGCGTGACGTGTTCCGCTTCTCGGACAAAAGAGCGAATGACCTGATGACCTATCGCCGCGACATCGTTGTGCTCCATCCCACAGACACACCGGAAGAGGTGCTGCGTATCATCCACGAAGAACACTTCAGCAAATATCTCCTGGTGGAGCGGGGAAAGGACGAGATTATCGGTGTGGTTTCCGTAAAGGACATCATCTTGATGATGGGCGGCGAACAACCCTTCAACTTACGTAGTATTGCACGCCCTGCTTTGTTTATTCCGGAAAGTTTGTATGCAAAGAAAGTTTTAGAGCTGTTTAAGAAGAACAAAAACAAGTTCGGAGTTGTTGTAGACGAGTATGGAAATACAGAAGGTATCATCACCCTGCACGATTTGACGGAAAGTATCTTCGGAGACATCCTCGAAGAGAATGAAACGGAAGAAGAGGAAATCGTTGTTCGTCAAGACGGTTCCATGCTGGTGGAAGCTTCCATGAATCTGGATGACTTTATGGAGGCGATGGGCATTATGAACTATGATGACCTGAAAGAAGAAGACTTCACCACCTTGAGCGGTCTTGCCATGTTCTTGATAGGACGGGTGCCGAAAGCCGGAGACTTGTTCAGCTACAAAAACCTGGACTTCGAAGTAGTGGATATGGACCGCGGACGAGTGGACAAACTGCTTGTCATCAAGAAAGAAGAAGATGATGAATAACGAACGCTATTGCGTCTTTATAATTAATTTAAACCATTAAAGCAATGAAAAAAGTAATGATGATTGCAGCCTTTGCCGCTGCATTGGTATCCTGCCAATCAAAAGGAACCCAGAACAATGATGCTGTTGCCGTGGACGAAGGGGTAATGGCAGTTGCCGGCAATGACTCGTCTGCCGTGGCCGTATACGAGGGAATTCTTCCTGCTGCCGACGGTCCGGGCATCCAGTATGTATTGAGCGTGGACAGCGTAGGTCCTGATGGAGAAAGCGGTTATACGTTGGTAACAACTTATTTGGATGCCGAAGGCCCCGGAAAAAACAAAAGCTTTACTTCCAAAGGAAAGAAAGAAGTTATCCAGAAAGACGTCAATAACAAGAAGAAAACAGCCATCAAACTGACTCCAGACGACGGCGACACTCCGGTGTACTTCGTAGTAGTGAACGACACTACCCTGCGCCTTGTCAACGACAGCCTGCAGGAAGCAGTGAGTGACTTGAATTATGACATCATCCAGGTGAAATAGTCCATCCATACTTATAAGAAAGAACGGTACAGCCGGAATTACTGGATTCAGTGGTTCCGGCTACTGTTTTTTCAATGAAGAGGCATTTCAAACAAGAGAACAGAAGGCTATATCAAAAAGTTAGTGTTATCTTTGTAGCTTCATCAAAGTATATATAAACATGAAACATTCTTCCGAAAAACCTTTAGCACCTGCCAACTACTCACGCTGTTTCAACAACCAATGCCCGAAAGCCGACAACTGCCTGCATCGCTTAGCTGCCCTTCGCGATACCCCCGAGTACCCGTCCATCCGCATCATCAATCCACTGTGCATTCCAGAGGATAGCAGTCAATGCGCCTATTTCCAATCGACACAAAAGATACATGTTGCGTGGGGAATCAGCCACTTGCTCGATGAAGTTCCCTACAAGAATCTCCAACCTCTGAAAAGCCAGTTGATAGCCCATTTCGGCCGCGGAAAATACTACCGCTTCTACCGGGAAGAATCTTACCTTTCCCCCGAAGACCAGAACTATATCCGCAGAACTTTCCACCAATACAACATTCCGGGAGAACCGGCTTTCGACTCTTACAGCGAGGAATACAAATGGTAGAAAGGTAATCTTCAGCCCCCTTTTCATGTCATTTTATCACTGAAAATATAGATAACACTTTAGTTCACAACGGTGAACACTTTGTTACAACAGTAAGAAACAAAGTGTTCACATACTATGAAACAAACTGTTCGCACTCAATAAAACAAACTGTTTTCTTTAACGGAACAAACTGTTTTCTTTAACGGAACAAACTGTTTCCTACTAATGAAACAAACTGTTCTCCATATTGAAACAAACCGTTCTCCTTAGGGAAACAGACGGATTCCCTTTTGAAGCCCTACAAGGGGAATAATTATCGCCTGCGAAAATATAGGAGGAAATACAGCGACATAGTGCGATACCTATTCTCTGCAAAACGGGTGAACGTGTTCGGAAGGATATTGCAGCAACACGGGATGAGGTAAAGGAAAGAGAGGGGGAGATGGTATATTGTGTGGTAAAAGTGGGGAGGTAGAAAAGACGGAAAGGATTACAGTTGAAATAAATTCTTTTTCTTAACTTTGTGAAATAGAAACATCGAATATGACGATGAAGAAAATAAAAATATGAAAACAGCACTATCTATAAATCAACCGTTCAAGGATTGGGTAAACCACCTAAAACAAGACATTCGTAGTGCACAGATTAAAGCGGCTGTACGCGTGAACAGCGAACTGCTTCACCTTTACTGGCAACTGGGGGCAGAAATTATAGAACGGCAGAAAGAAATGACTTGGGGAAGCGGATTTCTCGAAGAGTTGAGTCGTGAGCTGATGGCAGAATTTCCTGATATGAAAGGGTTCTCATATAGAAACATACGCAGTATAAAGCAGTGGTATCTATTTTATAATGAGCCACATACAATTTGGCAACAAGTTGTTTCCAAATTAGGTGAAGAGAAATTTTTCTCCATCCCTTGGGGGCATCATCTCTATATCATCTCCCAATGCAAGGAAGTGAACTTATTCGGAGAAAAGACAGTTAAACAATAAAACCGGAAACATATATGGCCGATAATTATCTTGAAAATCAGTACGAGCAATACCGGGCACGCAAAGCAGCTTGGGAGAAAGCGAAAAAATCCGGTAAGGCACAAACGCTACATAAGCCGACACTTCCCCTCAAAAAAGGCGGAAAGAAAGTGTTCGTTACCGGAGGTGCAGGAGGTATTGGCAAAGCCATTGTAGAAGCCTTCTGCAAGCTTAATTACCAAGTAGCCTTTTGTGACAAGAATGAACTGGAAGGACAACAAACCGCCCAAGCCACCGGAGCACAATTCCACCCCGTCGACCTAAACAGCAAAGAAGCATTGGAACTTTGCCTGCAAAATATTTTCAAGGAATGGGGGGATATTGACATCATTATAAACAATGCCGGCATCAGTGAATTCTCTCCCATCACAGAAACGAGTGTGGAGACTTTCGATAAAATATTGTCTGTGAATTTACGTCCGGTGTTCATTACTTCACATGCGTTGGCAGTACACCGCAAAAGTCAAAACAGCACGAATACCTACGGAAGAATCATTAATCTCTGTTCTACCCGCTATCTGATGAGTGAACCAGGCAGTGAAGGATATGCAGCTTCCAAAGGAGGTATCTATTCATTGACGCATGCGTTGGCTTTATCGCTTGCAGAGTGGCACATCACGGTCAACTCCATCTCTCCGGGCTGGATTCAGACACACGATTATGAACAATTACGGGCAGAAGACCATTCGCAACATCCCTCCGGACGGGTTGGTAAACCGGAAGATATTGCCCGTATGTGCGTATTCCTATGTCAAGACGAAAACGACTTCATCAATGGCGAAAACATCACCATTGACGGAGGCATGACCAAAAAGATGATTTATCGGGAATAGCCCTTTTATAAAACAATCTGTCCAACATAATAATGATAGGCTTATGAACATGAAAAAGTCTTTTATAGGAATCCTGGCAGCAACCATCATCCTCAGCGGATGCGGCACAAGCCAGATGGCTGTAGGCGACCCTAACGCAGTGCTCGCAGGAGCTGCCATCGGAAGTAATGTAGGCGGTGCCATCGGCGGCTTGATAGGAGACAGCAACGGAGGCTGGCGAGGAGGATACCGGGGTTCCGCCATCGGCACCATCATAGGAACCATTGCGGGAGCTGCCATTGCCAATGCAGCCACAGCCCCCCAAAAGCAGGAGGAGTACAGCTACCGGATAGAAAGGACACAGCCCTATCCCCCGCAATCCGGAAGACAGCCGCAAGCATCGGCCATCGACCACTTGAGGATACGGAATATACGTTTCATTGACGACAGCCGCAACCACGTCATCAATTCGGGCGAAAACTGTAAAGTGATTTTTGAAATCATGAACGAAGGAAACAAAACAGCCTACAACGTAGTGCCGGTGGTGGTGGAAACCACGGGCATGAAGCGTATTTACATATCGCCGTCGGTCATGATAGAGCAAATAACTCCGCGCAACGGTGTGAAATACACCGCCAACATCAGTGCCGGAGAACGGATAAAGACGGGTAACGTCACCATACGCATAGCCATAGCCGACGAGTACGGAGACGAATATGACTGGCAGGAGTTTTCGTTGCCCACACAACGGTAGAACAATGTCTTAACAGTAGTTTTTAAAAAGAAATGGAACAACAGCAATCTTCTTTCAAAGAAAAAGAACGCATAGAATTACGGGAACCCCGACGCTTTAAAGTCACCATCTACAATGATGACTTCACCACCATGGAGTTTGTGGTAAAAGTACTCACCACCGTCTTTTACAAATCATCGGCAGAAGCGGAAACACTGATGCTGCAGGTGCACAAGAGCAACTCCGCGGTAGTGGGCATCTACTCATACGACATCGCCCACTCCAAAGTACAGAAAGCCACCCGCATGGCACGCAATGAAGGTTTCCCCCTCCGGCTCACCGTCACCCCGGAGGAAGAAGAATAAGAAGAAAGAAACAATATGGATATAAAAAATACGATATTCGTAAACCAAGCATTCGCTTCCGCACAAAGAAAGGCCGAGTCTTACCGGCACGAGTTCATCATGCCCGAACATCTGCTGAGCGCCATTATAGAGCAGGAACCCTTTATCCACACCCTGCAAGATACCTTCTACAATTATGTGGAGCTCAGCATCTCGCTGGAAAACTATCTGACGGAAGAAGTGGACACTGTCCCCGACAATGTGGAATACGAGTTGGGACTTTCCGTCCAGCTCAGCTCACTCCTGCAACATGCCTATACGGTGACAGAGTATTCCAGCGCCGAAGAGCTGGATGTTCCTCATCTGATACAAGGCTTGCTGCAACTGGAAGATTCCTGGGCATGCCATTTCCTGAAGGAAGCAGTCGGCGGCGACCTGCCCGAATTCCTCAGCCTGCTCATCACCCACTACGAAGAAGCGGAGCTGGCAGAAGAAGCAGGCGGTACGCCATCTCCCGATGAACAAGAGAAAACAGAACCGTGGCGTAACTACGTGACCTGCCTCAACGACCATCTGGCAGGCCACAACCCGCTTATCGGCAGGGAGATGGAGTTGGAGCGAACCATACAAGTGCTCTGCCGCAAAGAAAAGAACAACCCGTTGCATGTGGGCGAACCCGGTGTAGGCAAAACAGCCCTTGCCTATGGGCTTGCCGCCCGTATCGAAGCGGGCAACGTCCCCGAACGGCTTGCCGGCTTCCGCATTTATGAGCTGGACTTGGGCAGTCTACTGGCAGGCACACAATATCGCGGCGATTTCGAGAAGCGGCTGAAAAGTATCATGGAAGGCATCGGTCGTGAGGGAAATGCCATCGTCTACATCGACGAGATACACAACCTGATAGGCGCCGGACGCACGGGTGAAGGCTCCATGGATGCCTCCAACATGCTGAAACCCTATCTGGAAACCGGGGCAATACGTTTCATCGGCTCTACCACCTACGACGAGTACAACCGCTACTTCGCACGCAGCAAGGGACTGGTACGCCGCTTCCAGCAGATAGACATACTGGAACCGAACATTGAAGAAGCCATACATATCGTAGAAGGCCTGAAAGAGAAATACGAAACCTACCACGGCGTCACCTACGAGCCCGACGTCATCCCCTATGCCGTAAAGGCAAGCGCCCGCTACATCAGCGACCGTTTCCTGCCCGACAAAGCCATCGACCTGGTGGACGAAGCAGGAGCTTACCGGGAAATACATCCCACAGACTCCGGAGAACAGACCGTGGACAAGGCACTGATAACCGACATACTGGCACGTACCTGCAAAGTCAATGCCCTCGCCATGAAAGAGGACGACACCACCGCCTTGGAAAGCCTGCACGAACGCATCAGCTCCCGCATCTACGGGCAGGAAGAAGCCGTCCGTCAGGTGGTGGAAGCTGTGCAAATGTCCAAAGCCGGACTGCTGGACGAAAACAAACCGCTGGCAAGCCTGCTCTTTGTAGGCCCCACCGGAGTAGGAAAGACCGAAGTTGCCAAAGTGCTCGCCGCCGAGCTGGGCATCGCCCTGCAACGTTTTGACATGAGCGAATATACCGAAAAGCATACCGTAGCCAAACTGATTGGCTCGCCTGCCGGCTACGTGGGTTACGAGGACGGCGGCCTGCTGACCGACGCCATACGCAAGACTCCAAACTGCGTACTATTGCTCGATGAAATAGAAAAAGCGCATCCCGACGTATTCAACATCCTGCTGCAAGTAATGGACTATGCCGTACTGACTGACAACAAAGGACGGAAAGCCGACTGCCGACACGTGGTCCTCATCATGACCTCCAATGCCGGAGCACAATATGCCCGCCAAGCGTCCATCGGCTTCAACAGTCAGGTCACCGCCGGAGAAGCCATGCTGAAACAAGTCAAGAAAACCTTTAAGCCCGAATTCATCAACCGCCTCTCTGCCACGGTGGTCTTCCATGACATGGACCGCCCGATGGCATCACTTATCCTCGACAAGAAACTCGGAGAACTAGGCAGCAAGCTGTCTTCCCGCCAGGTGGAAATGGTATTGAGCCAGGAAGCACACGAATGGCTACTCCAACGGGGTTTTATTCCCGAATACGGCGCCCGGGAGATGGACCGCGTGATAGCCGCCCACTTGAAACCCTTGCTGATGCGCGAAATTCTGTTCGGTACATTGAAGGCAGGAGGAAAAGTCCGCGTGCAAGTGGAAAACGGAGCATTGAAACTACAACCCGCAACCGAATAACGATATGGTCTTTCAACTGACGGATAAACTTGCTTTCCCCGACCCTCACTACGGCGACCCCGACGGGTTGCTCGCTGTGGGCGGTGACCTATCCATTGACCGCCTCATCCTGGCGTACTCCAACGGCATCTTCCCCTGGTACGCATTTCGGGAAGAACTGATACAATGGTGGTGCCCGATGGACCGTTTCGTCATCTTTCCGGACGAAATCCATATCTCCCACTCCATGCGTACGCTCATCAACAAAGGAAAGTACGAAATCACCTTCAACGAAGCTTTCCAAGACATCATACAAACCTGCGGAGAATTGCGGATAGAACAAGAAGGCGCCTGGCTCGGAACGAAGATGATGGAAGCCTATACGCACCTGCACGAACAAGGATTCGCCGCCAGCGTGGAAGTATGGGAAGAAGAGCAATTGGTAGGTGGGCTGTACGGAGTGACCCTGGGACGTTGTTTCTTTGGAGAGAGCATGTTCTCACTTGTTCCCAGCGCCTCGAAGCTGGCCCTCATCCATCTGGCCCAATTCTTCAGGGAACATGGAGGCGTCATGATAGATTGCCAGTTCGAAACCCCTCACCTCAAAACAATGGGAGGCAGGCACATCAGTTACGACGAATATATGACATACATCGAACAAGACTGCCGCTTCTAAAAGTAAAAAGGAATAACGAGGGGCTCAGAACTATCCGCGCCTAAATATAGCATAATGAAAGTACTCATATACTTTTGACACTCTCCCATTCTATTTGAAGGCCGGAGCAGGAAGATGCATACCTGCCATCGTCAATTGGTTGTCCTTGGCATATTGGAGGAAATACTTGCGTGCTTTCACGGCAGCTTCCTTATCCATATCATAGGAAGCGCAGTATTCCGGATGCTCCAACTGAAGGGCCGCACCATGGATGAGGTCACCAATCACCAGTAACTTGCCACTCTGGAAAACCGTATGACCGGGAGTATGACCGACTGCCTCCATGGCAACCACATTACCCGGCAAGGTATCGCCAAACTCAAACAGATGCAGCCGTTCCTTATAGGCATCCATCGTCTTTACGACCTGCGCCTTCCTTTCGGCAGGCATTGCCATCCAGGCATCATATTCCACTTTTGATGCGTACACTTCGGCATTCGGGAAGACTACACTGTCTCCCTTCATCATTCCACCGATATGGTCGCCATGGAAATGGGTAAGATACAGATATCCAATATCTGCCGGAGAGATACCCAAAGATTGTAATCCGGGCAACAGACGACTGCCGGGAGCTCCCATTCCCGTATCAAAAAGGATACGGATACCATTCGTATCTACCAGGAAGGTGCTCATAGAAGAAGGAATACCGCCTTGAAGCGACAAACTTTCCATCAATTCATCGCTTGCATCCGGGAAAATCGTTCTCGGCATCAAATGCTCACCAGCATTATCCTGAATCCAGGTGGCCTGCACTCCCTCCAGTTGCAAGGTCTTTACGCCACTGCATGTTACACCGACACTATCCATACTTACATCTTCATTTGTTTGTTTCTTTGTCCTGCTGCCGCAACCCGCCATCAGCAATGCTGCTGACACAACAACCAGGCACGTCCATGTCTTGTTTTTCATCGGTACAGAGTTTTTTATCCATAAATATTGAAGTTCGCACAAATATAGGCAAATAAAATCATTCGGCACACGGATGTCTGAACCAAAAACGGCTGCCGACTCCCAATTCCGACTCAGCACCGATAGTCCCGCCAAGATGCTCAATGATACTTTTACAGATGGACAAGCCTAAACCCGTGCCCTTCGCAAAGGTATTAAGCTTTACAAAGCGGTCGAACACAGTAGCCACGGCATCCGGAGCAATACCCATACCGGTGTCCGTCACAGAAAACTCTATCTGACCGGTACCTTCCACCGGATGATATTCCAAAAGGATCTGCCCTTCACTGGTGAACTTCAAAGCGTTGTTTATAAAATTGGTGACCACCTGCATCAGACGTTTCTTGTCGGTATAGATACGGTAATCGGGCAAGTCGGGAGCCAACAGAACCGGTACAGCCTTGTCTTCCTTTATATCATAGTTGCGCATCACGTCCTTACAGAAGTCACTGACATCCACATACCCCATATTATAATCAAGTGTTCCCGCTTCTATCTTTGCCAAATCCAGAATGTCGGATATCAGTTGCAAGAGCAGTTCCGTATTCTCCTGCATGATGGCAAGGTATTCCTGGCGTTCTTCCCTATCGTCCAGTTCGGCAATGATGCTTGCAAAACCGACAATGGAATTGAGCGGAGTACGGATTTCATGACTCATATTGGCCAGGAAAGCAGACTTCAAGCGGTCCAGATGTTCTGCCTTATCCTTGGCGACCCGCAATTCCTCCTCTATCTTTTTCTGATGGTCGATATCCACACTGGTAATGACATGCGCCATCTGCCCGTCCACCCAAGCAAAGGCTGCACTGAACACGCGAAACCAACACTTGTCAAATGGCCGTTGATAATCCCACGAATAGACTTTGGTGGGGTGTCCGTTTTCATCTATCAAATGCCTCTTTGGGCAGAACTCACACTCCCCCGTCTTGTCCGAGTAGAGGGCCTCCCAGCATTTTTTCCCCCAGAAATGCTCGATACCGCCATATGGTTCCACCATAGACCTATTGGCATACAACATATCGTGGGAATCGAAAGAGTTGACGTAAATATCAACGCCCATATTATTCATGATACTGCCTAATGTATTGCTGGCCCTCACTTCCCTTTCCTTATATTCCCTGACCGCAATTTCCTTAGAGAACGAGCCCAGCAAGAGATGAATGATTTGCAACTCCTCTTCCGTGAGATAGGTCTCTTCCTCCCTGCCTGCAAAACCTATGAATCCGATGATTTTACCCTCAGTATCTTCAAAATGCCTGATTAACAAAGAATCCTCACCGTAGAAATCAAGAATGTCAATATCATCCCATGAAGCATCCGCATTTCTGTTTCCATAGAAAGGTTTATCCCGAGCTTTCATGGCATCGACATGCTCCTTTTTCAACTCTCCCATATCGAAACGGGGTTTCATAGTCCCACCTTCATTTCCAATCGTTTCTTTCAATAAGAAATAACGGAATCCGTCAGTCTGATAGATAAACCCTTTCGTAAAGTCATAGTAGTTGCAGAAATCGGTCAACGATTCAATAACTTTCCTTTCATTGGGTTCATTGCTATTCAACCGTTCTAAAAAATGAAGCAAGAATATGTTTAAGTTCTCTTTGTTTTTGCCCATATAATCTTTTGAAAAGCTTTAAGGCACTAATATACAACTTTTTAAAGAGAAATAAGTTTCTTTTATATATCCAGGAAGTTTAAAAAACAACCATTCTCCAATAAAACAAAAAAGGCAATAACTTAATTTATTTTACAAGTATCACTAAGACAAAAGCTCTTCATCCGTATTCATACGACGGCATAACATCTAAAGTATACAAAAAGAAGTCTATGGAAGAAGAAAATATCCGAAACAGATTAATAGTCATTTTTTAAGGATAACAGAGTTGCCAATTTATCAAAAACAAAGTTAATTCACACATATATACATATTTGTATAAACGGAGAATAAGTAAAACTTTCCCAAAGATGTTTTTCTCTTCATAAGCGCTACAACCTATATACAACGAAATAAAGATTTGCAGTACAAACGGTCTGTTATAAGAGAAATATAGTATCTTTGCAACATCATGTTGCACCGTTTTACTACTTCCATAACCGACATTCCGCTTCCGGAAAGGTTCACCTATCCTTTCTGCTATACTCCGCACCCATTATGTATATTGGCAGCCAAAGAAGTACAAAGCTATCTTACCCGACAAACTGCATGGAAGGACGAACTGCGCCAAGGCAAAATGTTCGGGGTACTGATTGTACAAACCGAGCATGGAGAAACCGGATATTTAGCTGCATTCTCAGGCATATTGGCCGGAAAGAACCTACATCCCTTTTTTGTTCCTCCCGTATATAACTTGCTACAGCCACAAGGCTTTTTCAAGATAGAAGAAGAGAACATCTCTTCCATCAACCGCAACATCCGGCAACTGGAAAATGACAAAGCATATGCCGCCTTATCAGCAGAGCTTGCCCGGACCATTCAGTCAGCAGAAAACATACTGGCAACAGCCAAAGCACAGTTGAAAGAAGCCAAAACAGCCAGAGAACAGCGCAGAAAAGAAAAAGAACTCAATGCGCAGGAAGAAGCCGAACTGATACGGGAAAGCCAGTTCCAAAAGGCAGAATATAAACGCCTGGAACGTTCATGGAAAGCAAGGATTACCACACTGCAAACGCAGACAGAAGACTGGGAAAGACGGATTTCAGCATTGAAGTCTGAACGTAAAACCCGCTCTGCAGCATTGCAGCAAAAGCTATTCGAACAGTTCGGGATGCTGAATTACCGGGGAGAAGTCAAGAATCTCTGTGAGATATTCGGGCAGACCGTGCACAAGACACCTCCTGCCGGCGCAGGTGAATGTGCGGCCCCCAAACTGCTGCAACAAGCTTATCTGCACGGATGGAAACCTATTGCCATGGCCGAGTTCTGGTGGGGTGATTCCCCCAAGACAGAGATACGCCATCACGGCCACTATTATCCGGCTTGCAAAGGAAAGTGCGAACCTATACTGCAACACATGCTGCAAGGTCTACAAGTAGAGGAAAACCCCATGTTGAAAAGAATGCAGGTACCCTCCCAAAATTTGGAGATTGTTTATGAGGACCCATGGCTTTCGGTCATCAACAAACCGGCAGGAATGCTGTCTGTTCCCGGCAAGGAAGATGCAGTCTCCGTCTATAGCCTGATGCGTGAGCAATATCCCGAAGCTGACGGTCCCCTGACGGTGCATCGTCTCGACATGGCCACTTCCGGTTTAATGCTCATTGCCAAGACCAAGCGTGTACACCAGAACCTGCAGGCCCAGTTCAAGAACCGCCTGGTCAGGAAACGTTATGTCGCATTGCTCGAGGGTATTGTCCCAAAGGACAAAGGTACGGTCGACCTCCCGCTTTGCCTGAATCCACTTGACCGCCCACGGCAAATGGTACACACCGAACACGGAAAGCCCGCCATCACCGATTATCAAGTTCTGGAACGTCTGGACGGGAAACGGACCCGTATCGCTTTCTATCCGCGCACGGGAAGAACCCATCAGCTACGTATACATGCAGCACACCCGCTTGGCTTGCACTGCCCCATCATCGGTGATGAACTTTACGGGGAGAAAGCAGACCGGCTTTATCTGCATGCCGAATACTTAGAATTTACCCACCCTATAACGGGAGAAACCGTAAGGATTACCAAAGAAGCTGAATTCTGACTGCCTACTGATTAATAACCAGCAAAGTAATGCAATAAATGATGATACTCCGACCTACCCCACAAGATTATGACGAACTGTTGACCGTCTGGGAAGCCTCTGTCCGCAGCACACACCACTTCCTGGCAGAAAAGGATATACAGTTTTACAAACCACTGATAAGAGAGCAGTACTTTCTTGCCGTAGAGCTTTACATCATCCGCAACGAAAAAGAAGAAATTGCCGCCTTTATGGGACTGAGCGATGAACTCATCGAGATGTTGTTTGTCCGTCCCGACCAACAAGGTAAGGGATACGGAAAACGGCTCATGGAGTACGCCGTCCACCAAAAACACATCCACAAAGTGGATGTAAACGAGCAGAACGGACAAGCTTGCCGATTTTACCAACATATGGGATTCCAAGTGGCCGGCCGGGACGAAACCGACCCGACGGGAAAGCCTTTCCCTATTCTGCACCTGCAATTACCAACCCCACCACAGATTACTCAGATTGAACACAGATTATAACTTAGCAAACTTATGAAGATACATCACATCGCCATCTGGACCTTCCAACTGGAAGAGATGAAAGAGTTCTACACACGTTACTTCAACGGGAGCAGCAATGAAAAGTACATCAACCCCAAAAAAGGATTCGAATCTTATTTCCTTCACTTCGATGAAGGAACGGATTTGGAACTGATGAGCCGTACGGACATACAGAATACCCCTATTGAGGAAAACAGACTGGGACTGACCCACTTTGCCTTTGCCTTCGACAGCCAGGAAGCTGTCCTCCGACAGACAGAACGGCTACGTACAGCGGGATATACCATCGCAGGAGAGCCCCGTACCTCCGGCGACGGATATTTTGAAAGTGTCGTCCTCGACCCGGACGGTAACCGTATAGAATGTGTATTCAGGGCATAGTCTCTCAATCAGAGGAGACAAAGCTTCTCAACAGTTTTATCTCCTCTGCCCAAAGCGATTCATCGGGCGTCTCCAAAATAATAGGTATACCGTCAAAACGCACATCTTGCATAAAGCGCCGGAAGAAATCCATACCTATCAGCCCCTTGCCGATGCTGTCGTGACGGTCTACTCTGGAGCCGAGTGCTTTCTTGGAGTCATTCAGGTGTATACCGCGCAGATAGCCGAAACCTACCGCTGTGTCAAACTCCTCAAACACCTTGTCATACTCATTCACTATATCATAGCCTGCTGTATACGTGTGGCAGGTATCAAGGCAAACTCCAACGCGAGACTTGTCATCCACCCGGTCAATGATATGTCCCAGCTGCCAGAACTCATTTCCCACATTGCTACCCTGCCCGGCTGTGTTCTCTATGACAGCCACCACATCGTGCGTCTTGCCCAATATAAGATTAATGGATTCAGCGACCTTGTCCAGACACTCTTCCACGGAAATCTTATTCAGATGGCTGCCCGGATGAAAATTCAGTAACTTCAGCCCTAATTGTTCGCAGCGCTGCATCTCATCCAGAAAAGCGGCACGGCTTTTCTGTAACCCTTCTTCTTCGGGATGCCCTAAATTTATCAGATAACTGTCGTGAGGCAGGATATAGCGGGAATCGAAGCCAAGCTTCCCACAATTTTCCTTAAACACCCTGATACTCTCCTCCGTCAGCGGCCTTGCCACCCACTGACGCTGGTTCTTGGTAAACAAGGCAAAAGCATTTGCCCCTATCTCACTGGCATTGACGGGAGCCGCTTCCACTCCCCCACTGGCCGATACATGTGCACCTATAAATTTCATAATCTTATTGTATTTGCTCTTTCATGAATTCCCACTGGCATTTTTTCATGTCCACACACCCATTCTTTCTGAACGTCACGCCCTCTGCCTCCAGCAAAGCCCGCTGTTCCGCCCAGCACGGTGCCAGCCTGCCCTGGCTGTTCACTACCCGATGGCAGGGCAGACACATGCCGTCGGGCACATCGTGCATAGCATGTCCCACCATGCGCGAACATTGAGGTCTTCCGACAAGATAGGCTATCTGTCCGTACGTCACCACCCGCCCCGGAGGGATTGCGGCCACTACATTATAAACCTCCTGCTGAAAAGTGTCTTTGTCCATAAAAGTCTGGTTTGGGAAGGCAAAGATATGATAAATTCAGCAGGTATGCGAACAGACGTTACAAGAAAGTGGCTGCGCCGAGCGGATTGTATGTATAGGTGACATTACGGGCACGGATGATTTCGCCCGTCGGGGTAAACAATATCTGATATTTCGTCTGGAGATTTGCCATCCCTACCTCTACCGCCACGATGGACTGCCATTTGGGAAACTGTACCCAAGTGACATTCTGCACCATCCCTCCGGAATATTCACTGGCGGCAAAAGCATTGTAAACGGCAGGGGGCACTTCGTCCATTGTCTCCCAGTCCGTCTGTTGCATTACCCATTGCGCCTGCCCGTCAAACCAGACTTTCGTATCAAAACCGTTCATCAGGAAATCTGCCACATAATAAGACTCATCATGCGACCAGGCAACATCATCTGCCGTAGGATACATTTTCTTCAGTGCAGCCTGTACATCAGCAGGTGCCCAATCGGCAGAAGCCGAGACTGATACCATCAGCATCAAAACCAGAAAAGAGAATTTCAACTTACTCATAACTTCATCAGATTATCATGTTATGAGAAGAACGGCGTATGGCAGATTTTGTTCACCGGCAACTCTCAACCATTCAACAGTTAAAAAGAGATATCCATTGTAATTCAATAGAAAATGACTAACTTCACACCAGAAATTCAGAAATATGATAAGAATACATCCCATATCCGGCAACAAAAAGCAATATCTTGACCTGCTGCTGCTTGCCGACGAACAAGAGTCCATGATTGACTGTTATCTGGAACGGGGAGAGATGTTCATCCTATCCGATAATGATACAGTCAAAGCGTCTTGTGTAATCACCTGCGAGGATAAAGGAATCTACGAAATAAAGAGCATAGCTGTCTATCCGGAATACCAGCGCCAGGGATATGGAAGACAACTGATAGCATTCGTTCTTGAACATTATAAAGACCGGTGCCATACTATGCTTGTCGGCACTGGAGACAGTCCGCTGACCATCCCCTTCTATGAAAGCTGCGGATTTGCATACTCACACCGGGTACCCGATTTCTTTATCGATAATTACGACCACCCCATATTTGAAGGAGGCAAGCAACTGAAAGACATGATTTATCTGAAAAGGACGCTTCAACCAAAATAATATTCTATATTTGCATATCACTTAACTCCACACATTATGGAAGCTAAACTTTGCCAAAGCTGCGGAATGCCCTTGTCATCTGCAGAAGTACTCGGAACCAATGCCGACGGTAGCCTCAACGAGGAATATTGCACCTATTGCTACCAGCACGGCAATTTTGCACAAGACTGCACTATGGACGAAATGATAGAACATTGTGCACAGTTCACCGACGAATTCAACAAGGATTCCGGAATGAATTTCACTAAAGAGGAAGCCATTGCCGGTATGAAAGAATTCTTCCCGACCTTGAAACGCTGGCAGTCCAAACAATAAACATGCCATCCCGTATCGAGCAGGAAAAACAGACAGTAGAACGGATGGTCCGCCTCTACTGCCGGAAAAAGGAAGGTAACAAGCAATTGTGTCCCCGATGCGAGGAATTGCTGGGATATGCCCGCATTCGTCTTTCACGCTGTCCTTTCGGTGAGAATAAATCCACCTGCAGGCAATGCAGCATTCACTGCTACAAGCCCGAAATGAAAGAACGGATGCGTGAAGTCATGCGGTATGCCGGACCACGGATGCTGTTGTACCATCCCGTGGCGGCACTCCGCCATTTGTGGCAGGAGTATGTCCATCAGTATTTCACCAAACGTTTCGGAGTCCCGCGCCAGGAACAGCACAAACAATAAACCGTATCCTGGTCGTATCCCTCCAACGAGGAGGTGCCGTCCTTAGGTACAATCTCACCTTTGTCAGAGATGTAGACCGGCAGGCGCTCACCTTGTCCGTTCATCACAAAAAATGCCCCCACCTTGCATTGGGGGCATACCATCTTACGCATAATCAATTGAAATAATACAAAAATATAGCCACCCCTTCCAGTGCCTTCTTCTTTTCACCTTGTATTTCGATGGCAAACTTTATTTCCGCCTTTGCCACACCGCGCAGATTCGACAGAGATTGCAAATGGGCAACCAGTCGGATGCTCTGTCCGGACAATACCGCCTGACCGAACTTCATCTTATCCATACCATAATTAATCATCATCTTCAGGTTGTTCACTTCAATAATCTGGTTCCACAGATATGGCAACATGGACAAGGTGAGATACCCATGTGCAATAGTGCTCTTAAAAGGACTTTCCACTTTGGCGCGTTCCGTATCGACGTGTATCCACTGATGGTCCAATGTCGCATCAGCAAACAGATTGATACGCTCCTGAGGGAGCTCTACATATTCCGAAACACCGATTTGCTGGCCTACCAGCTTTTCAAAATCCTCGTACGAGTTGATAATCACTTTTTCCATTACTCTCTATTTTATTGATAAATTATAAATTCACGCGCTTTATCCACATATCCGCCATTCGTTTATGCCCTGCAGGAGTAGGATGGATACCGTCCCAAATCCAATAGGTGTCCTGAGAAGCCGGAGCAGTGCCAAGAATTTCATCGAACATCGCATTATAAGGAAGAAATACCGTCTGATAGTCCTTCGCTATCCTCTCTACGATGGTGGCACAGCGACGTACCAGACTGTCACGTTCTGCAAAGTCCTCACTCTTACGCATATTGCCGACATTGGCAACAAAAGGAGTGCCCAGCACTATCTTCAATTCCGGATTGGCCTGCAAAGAACGGTCAAGCAAGGAACGGTAACATTTCTCCCATCCTTCAAAATCAAAAGGCTCTTTTTTGTCACCCTGCAGATAGTAATGTACATCGTTTGTCCCCACCAAGACGGAAAGCACATCCGGTTTCATTCCAATGACATCCTCTTCCCAGCGTTTCTCCAAATCCCGGAGAGTGTTTCCACTGATGCCACGGTTAAAAAAAGCATATTCCTTTTCCGGGAAATCTCCTTGATAATGACTTGCACACAAATACATATAGCCGCTACCGTAAATATGGTTCATATCCCAAAGGCTTCGTTCCGCAGTCGGTTTGGGCATCCCGCAGGCATTTCCCCAGTTACCGTCCGTGATAGAATCTCCGATAAACAAGACACGCGGGCCGCTTGCATGGAGTAAGAGTGATATGCAGAAAAAAACTATTACAAAGAGTCCAATACACTTCATGGCATTTTCTTGTTAGAATGTAAAAATTGCAACAAATATACGTCTTATTCCGGCAAGTACAAAAACTCGGGTACCTTTTTCCCATTTCCCAAAAACACATATAACCCTTATTTTTATTTCCGTTCATCACAGATTAATTTGGAAATAATGTATCTTTGTCAATATCTTAATTGTTGTGACAGAACAAAAACATCACTATCAAAGATTCCGGTATGAATTCTAAATTTGATTATGACTTACTGTCAGCAATGATGACCAATGCCAATATGGGATGGTGGGAAGCTGATTTAAAGACCGAAAGCTACATTTGCTCCGAATATATCTCCCGGTTGCTGGGACTGGATGAGGATGGAACCATCAGCTTTAAAGATTTCAACAAACGTATCCTGAAAGAGGAACAACGGCATACTACCACACATTCCTTCGACAATATCCGGCAGACACAAGAGACTGTATATCTGCTCAACACAGTAGAGGGTCCAACGTGGATAAGAAGCAAGATATGCCTGCAGAGAACCGATGAAAACGGTAATGTCAAAGTCTACGGCATTGCCGAAACACAAGACGGTCCCGACATGTCATCGGCATCCCAAGCCTTACAAGAGCGTAACCGTCTCCTCCATAATATTTATAAATATCTTCCGGTAGGAATTGAGCTCTATAACCGAGAGGGAATATTGATAGATATGAATGACAAAGAGCAGGAAATGTTCCATCTCAAACAGAAAGAAGATCTACTTGGAATTAATATTTTCGAGAATCCGATTTTCCCGGAAGAGATGAAAAGCAAGTTAAGAAAACATGAAAATGCAGACTTCACTTTCCGGTATGACTTCTCTAAAATAGGCAATTACTACAAGACACAGAAGAAGACGGGCACCATAGACCTTGTAACCAAAGTCACAAGCCTTTACGACGATAATCACAACCTGACCAACTATCTGCTAATCAACGCAGACAAAACGGAAACGACCGTCGCTTACAACAAAATACAAGAGTTCGAGAGCCACTTTGAGCTTATAGGTGACTATGCCAAAGTGGGATATGCCAATTATGACCTTCTTAATGAGCAAGGCTATGCCCAACGCAGCTGGTACAAGAACTTGGGTGAGAAAACAGAAACACCATTGTCCGAAATCATCGGAACCTACAATCATCTCCACCCAGACGACCGTACTATCATGCTTGACTTCCTACAGAACGTAAAGAGAGGACTGGCACACAAGCTCAGCCGGGAAGTACGTGTTCTTAAAGAAGACGGTTCTTTCATGTGGACCCACGTCAACATCATTGTAGAACGCTACATGCCTGAACAGAACATCATAGAGATTATCTGCATCAATTACGACATCACCCAATTAAAGCAGACGGAGGCAATGCTGATACAAGCCAAGGAAAAGGCCGAAGAGGCAGACCGGCTGAAATCCGCTTTCCTTGCCAATATGAGCCATGAAATCCGCACGCCGCTAAATGCGATTATCGGTTTCTCCAGCCTGCTGCACTACGTGGAAAACGAGCAGGAAAGGGAACAGTACATCTCTTTGATAAACCACAACAACCAACTGTTGCTCAAACTAATCAACGACGTTCTGGACCTTTCCAAGATAGAGGCCGGACACATAGAGCTCCATTCCGAATGGTTCAATCCGGCAGAACTCATCGAGGAAAGTATTACCGAGTACGAACGGAACGTTCCGGCAGGAGTGAAACTCTTTGCCAGGTATCCGGCAGCCCCCGGCCAGATAGAGCACGACCCGATGCGCATCAAACAGATACTGAACAACTTCATATCGAATGCACTGAAAAACACCGTGCAGGGACATATCGAAGTGTACTACGAAACGGACACAGACGGCATAAGAATCAGTGTTTCCGATACTGGATGCGGTATTCCCCCCGACAAACTGGAAATGATATTCGAACGGTTCGAAAAGGTGGACTCTTTTGCCCAAGGTGCCGGATTAGGACTCTCCATCTGCAAATCCATCGTTGAGAAAATGAATGGAGTGATTACCGTAGATTCGACAATGGGAGTGGGAAGCACATTCACCGTGGAACTGCCCTGCCGGACAAGACCATCCTGACAACAAACGAAAAACAATGATTTATGACCGCACAGAAAGAATTTACCCTAACCCCTCGCCGGCGTGGCTTTCACCTGGTGACAGAGGAGATTATACGCAACCTTCCACCGCTTCCGTCTGCCGGAATCCTGCATCTGTTCATCAAGCATACAAGCGCAGGCCTCACCATCAACGAGAATGCAGACCCTGACGTACAGACAGATATGGAAGCCATCTTCAACCGCCTCGTAAAAGAACGGGAACCTTATTACCAACATACATGCGAAGGCGATGACGATATGCCCGCCCATGCCAAGGCAACCCTCAGCGGAACCAGCCTCACCATCCCCATCACCAATGGGCGTCTGAACATAGGTATCTGGCAAGGCATCTATCTCTGCGAGTTCCGCAACCGGGGCGGAGGAAGAAGAATTGTAGCAACCGTCATCGGATAATCCCCTATCATCATGCAGAAAGCCATCATCATCGGTGCCACTTCAGGCATCGGACAAGAAGTAGCCAGGATACTTGTACAACAAGGCTGGCATATAGGTATTGCCGGCAGAAGAGAGGAAGCATTGCATGCCCTGCAAGCCACCGCACCCGACCGGATAGTCACGGAACAGCTGGACGTTACGGAAGAGACAGCGACTCTACACCTCCATAACCTGATAAAAAAGCTGGGAGGCATAGACCTGTTTTTCCTCAGTTCCGGCGTGGGACATCAAAACCGGGACTTACAACCGGACATCGAACTGAACACGGCACGTACCAATGTAGAGGGATTTACCCGCATGGTGACTGCCGCCTTCAACTATTTCAAGGAAAAAGGCTCCGGACATATTGCTGTCATCAGTTCCATTGCAGGCACTAAAGGACTGGGCGTTGCACCGGCCTACTCTGCCACCAAACGCTTCCAGAATACCTATATCGAAGCGCTGGCACAACTTGCCCGGATGCAGCATCTTGATATACACTTCACCGACATCCGTCCGGGATTTGTTGCCACCGATTTATTGAAAAGCGGGAAATACCCGATGCTGATGAAAGCAGACCGTGTAGCACAGCACATAATCAAGGCTTTAAGAGAAAAGAGACGGGTAGTTGTCATTGACGGACGCTACCGGGTACTGGTATTTTTTTGGCGTATGATTCCACGATGGCTATGGGAAAGGTTGCCTATAACGAATTGATTTCGTATCTTCACGTCTCCAAACAGAAATAGACATACAGACATGAAGAAAAATTCAAAATATATCGTGCTTACCGCTGCCATTGCACTGTGCGCAGGTTCCAGCCTCCCCTTCCTCGCAGGCAGCAGTACGCTGAATCCCGAACGCGATTCCGTGAAATCCGAAGTTCCCTACTGCGTGACCTCCCCCAGCGTACCGGACAAGATCACTTTTGCCGGACAAGCTATTGACCTGCTTCGCTACGACCACCGCGAACGTATGGACCGCGAACTGATGTCCTTCACCTACATGCACTCCACCACCATGCTCATGGTGAAGCGTGCCAACCGCTACTTCCCCGTCATAGAGCCTATACTAAAAGCCAACGGCCTTCCCGATGACTTCAAGTACCTCGCTGTGATAGAAAGCAACCTGAACCCGCTTGCCAAATCGCCTGCGGGTGCCGCCGGCCTATGGCAGTTCATGTCTGCCACCGGACGCGAATTCGGACTGGAGGTGAACAGCAACATCGACGAACGATACCATATCGAGAAAGAGACCAAAGCAGCCTGCAAGTACCTGAAAGATGCTTATCAGAAATACGGGAACTGGCTGTGCGTAGCCGCCGCCTACAATGCCGGGCAAGGACGCATCTCCACACAACTGCAGAAGCAAATGGTAGACCAGGCTGTCGACTTATGGCTGGTAGAAGAGACTTCGCGCTACATGTTCCGCCTGCTGGCAGCCAAAGCAGTCATCAGCAATCCGCAGCAGTACGGCTTTCTGTTGAAACGGGAACATCTTTATCCACCCATCCCCTACACGGAAGTGACCGTCACAACGGGCATCGGCAACCTGGCACAGTTTGCCAAAGATAAAGGCATCACCTATGCCCAACTGAAAGATGCCAATCCGTGGCTGCGGGATACCTCGCTGATGAATAAAAGCGGACGTACATACATACTAAAAATACCGACACAAGCCGGAATGCATTACAACCCCAAGAAAACAGTGCCCCACAATAAGAATTGGGTCATCAATTAATAAAAAAGAAAGAGAGGATACGATGATGATGTTAAACTTTGATTTTGTGCTCAGGTTGCTGGTAGCCGGAATATTGGGTGCCATTATCGGACTGGACCGGGAATACCGTGCCAAAGAAGCAGGCTACCGCACCCATTTCCTGGTATCATTGGGAAGCGCGCTCATCATGATTGTATCCCAATATGGTTTTCAGGAAATCATCAAGGAAAGCAGTGTGACGCTGGACCCCAGCCGTGTTGCCGCACAAGTAGTCAGCGGTATCGGATTCATCGGTGCGGGTACCATCATTTTCCAGAAACAGATAGTCAGGGGACTGACAACAGCCGCAGGAATATGGGCTACTGCAGGCATCGGATTGGCAGTAGGTGCAGGAATGTACACCATCAGCATTGCCGCCACCCTGCTGACTCTGGCAGGGCTCGAACTGTTGAGCCTTATTTTCAAAAGCATTGGCATGAAAAGTTCCGTGATAACCTTTTCCACTTCCAGCAAAGAGATACTGCCGCAAGTGTCCCGGCGATTCAACTCCAAAGACTATCTGGTGGTGTCCTACAACCTGGACCGGCAAGTGCAGGGAGAGTACACCAACTATCAAGTGACCATGGTCATCAAATCCAAGAAAAGCTATGATGAGGGATATTTGCTGCAACTGATGCAGGAATTTCCCGAGGTGACAGTGGAGAAAATCGAATAAAGGGAATCACTGCTGTTTTTCCGTCAGATATTTCCAATAGCGCACGGGCATGTCCTGCTTGTGCTTCCGGGGATTGAGGCGTTCCTTGATGCAGATTGCCTTGAAATAGGTTTTCCAGAGAGACTGGAAAAGCTGTTCGTCTCCGTCCATCAGACTTTCGTCGAGCATGCCGGTGACAAGATGTCCTTCGCGACTGTCCTCACCAAAAGTCACCTGGCGCACCTCCTTCAAGTCGTAATAGTACCCATAGGCTCGCCTGATGTCATAAATCAGCCAACGCTGGTCGGCAAAACGGTCCTTGAAATGCCCCGTCACCAAAGGAAGGGCATTCTTTTCGGGCTCGACGGCAGCAAAGAAAGTACCGTCCGCAGCCTTCTGGAAGCGGACAAACTGAAGCAGGCGTATACGCTCCCAATCCACCCGCTTCCACATACGGGAGAACTCCAGCACATCAGGGTCGGCAAAGTTCGTTTCAATGGAGCGAGGAGCATCTATCGCCTTGCGAATATAGCGGAACAGTAGCATGGGAGTTTCCGGTTCCTCTGCCAGCCAGCATTGGGCGAGGCAGGCAAGTGCCGCAGACGACAGCTTCTTCTGCAATCCGCGCCAGACGCGACCGGACTTCTCCTCATCGGTTATCACTGTAAATATTTCATCGTAGAACAATGGTAGAGGCTCTCCCTCCAACAACAGTGCATCGGGGAAAATGCCGCGGGAATAGGCTTCAAAAACAGAAGTCAGCAATCCCTCAAAAGTCTTATCGTATAAAAAGATATTCATTCGCCAAAATCAAGCATCAACTGCCTCTCATCCACTTTTTTCTTGTTCGGTTTGGGCAACAGCAGACTGCGTACCCCTTGCGGAGTCAGCTCATTGACCGTGCGCATCGGCAACTCGCAGCAGGTAATGAAATACTGCGCCTTCTTCATCACCACCCCTATCTTCTTCAACTGGTAGAAACCTATCTTGGAGAAACGTCGGGAAGCCACTATCAGCCGTGCCGACTTCACGCCGATGCCCGGCACGCGGAGCAACATCTCATAATCCACCTTGTTCACATCGACCGGAAACTGCTCGGGATGGCGCAAAGCCCAGGACAGCTTGGGGTCAATCTCCAAATCAAGGTCCGGGTAGGCATCATCCACTATTTCCTCCACCTTGAACTGATAGAAGCGCATCAGCCAGTCAGCTTGGTAAAGGCGGTTTTCGCGCACCAAAGGGGGCTGTTTCAATGCCGGCAGGCGCTTATCGTAGGTATTGACGGAAATATAGCCCGAATAGTAGACACGCCGCATCGTAGGTCCCTTGTAGAGGGCCGACGAAAGATACAGAATATCCTTGTCCGTCTCGGCGGTAGCGCCTACTATCATCTGTGTGCTTTGTCCGGCAGGAGCGAAACGGGGAGCGTAGCGGTGTTTCTTGCGTTCTTCCGAACTTTCAAGGACTCCCTGCTGGATGTAGCGCATAGGCGCATATACACTCTTATGGTCTTTCTCCGGGGCAAGCAGTTTCAGGTTCTCCTCCTTCGGTATCTCGACATTGACGCTGAGACGGTCGGCATAAAGCCCTGCCTCATTCACCAGTTCGCGGCTGGCACCGGGAATGCTTTTCAGATGGATATATCCGTTGAAACGATGGATAGTGCGGAGGTCCTTGGCAACGCGCACCAGACGTTCCATCGTGTAATCGGGATTACGCACCACCCCACTGCTCAGGAAAAGCCCTTCGATATAGTTGCGGCGATAGAACTCCATGGTGAGGTCTACAAGCTCGGTCACCGACAGCGTGGCACGCGGCAGGTCGTTGCTGCGGCGGTTGATGCAGTAGGCGCAGTCGTAGATGCAATAATTGGTAAGCATCACTTTGAGCAGGGAGATACAACGGCCGTCCTCGGCAAAACTATGGCAGATGCCCCAGCCACCCACAGTGTTCCCCAGCATACCTGCCTTGCCGGAGCGCACCGTACCACTGGAGGAGCAAGAGACGTCATACTTTGCCGACTCTGCCAGTATCTTCAGTTTATTGAGAACGTTTTCATCCATAATACCTGCGTCAAAAGTAGCAATAATACTTTTCAAAAACAAAAAAGACCGCCAGTAGTGGCAGTCTTTCGCAGCATCAAATATGCTTTTTTTCTTACTTCTTAGAAGCTTCCAAAGATGCTTTGCGGAATTCCTTCATAGCTTTTTCGATTTCCAAAGAAGCCTTACGAGCGCGAGTTCCTGCTGCCTTGTTACCGTTTTCCAACTGAGCGTTTGCATCTTTTGAGAAGTCTGCATACAATGCAGCTACTTTTTCAACTAATTCTTTCATAATCCTTTTTAAATTACTTCGTTAATAATGTCTGGCAAAAATACATTCTTTCTTGAAATAAATGCAGAAAAACGATATTTTTTTTGAAATATTCGGTAAAATCGCCGCAAAAAGGGGCTCTTACGCATTTTTTATCTACTTTTGCAAGCATGAAAACGCTTACTGACACCGAATATATACACGCTCTCATAGCCGAAGGAGAGCACCAACAGCAGGATTTCAAGTTCGAAATATCCGACGCCCGCAAGATAGCCAAAACCCTTTCAGCCTTTGCCAATACAGACGGTGGAAAACTGCTCATCGGAGTGAAAGATAACGGGAAAATTGCCGGTGTCCGTTCGGACGAAGAACAATATATGATAGAAGCGGCTGCCGGACTTTATTGCAGCCCCGAAGTGAACTATACCATGCAGACCTATCAGGTGGAAGGCCGTAGTGTGCTGGTGGTACAAATCGAGGAAAGTGACCGGAAGCCGGTATATGCCAAGGACGAAACGGGAAAATATCTTGCCTATCTCCGTATCAAGGATGAAAACATCCTTGCCACTCCCGTCCATCTGCGCGTCTGGCAACAAAGCGAAAGTCCGAAAGGAGAACTGATAGAATATACCGAACGGGAACAGCTGCTGCTCAATCTGCTGGAAGAGAACGACCGCCTGTCATTGAACCGTTACTGCCGCCTGGCGCATCTTTCCCGACGCGCCGCCGAACATCTGCTGGCAAAGTTTGTTCGTTATGACATAGTGGAACCGGTGTTTGAAGGACACAAATTTCACTTCAAGCTGAAATAGGCAAGGAGATTCCGTCAGGTTTGTCCAGATTTGTCCATGGTACAAATCGCAGCACACGAGTTTATACCACGTTGATTATCATCAACTTGCAAGGAGTCTATCTCAGTTAACGACAGAGGTAGCCTAAAGTAACGACAGAGACCACCTTAGATAACGACAGAGGGTAGCACTTGTTTTGTGTGAGTTTTTTACTACAAATAGATAACTGTACATATACATTATGGGAATAATAAATCTGATAAACGACCTGCTCTGGACCTACATCCTCGTTGCCCTGCTGTTGGGATGCGCCGTATGGTTTACGCTGAGAACCCGCTTTGTACAGTTCCGGATGATAAAGGAAATGGTACGTCTGCTGGGCGACTCGGGCGGGAAAGGCGATGCCAAGGAAAAGCATATCTCATCGTTCCAGGCATTTGCCATCTCCATTGCCAGCCGTGTAGGTACGGGCAATCTTGCAGGGGTTGCCACCGCCATTGCAGTAGGCGGTCCGGGCGCTGTATTCTGGATGTGGGTGATTGCCCTCCTGGGTGCTTCCAGCTCGTTTGTAGAATCTACACTGGCCCAATTGTATAAGATAAAGGGCAAAGACTCCTTTATCGGCGGCCCGGCCTACTATATGCGTAAGGGACTGAAACAGCCGTGGATGGGGGCACTGTTTGCCGTACTTATCACCATTACCTTCGGATTTGCATTCAACTCGGTACAGAGCAATACACTGTGTGCCGCTTTCGAAGGCGCTTTCGGGTTCGACTATGCCGTTGTGGGAGGGATCATCACCGCACTCACGCTGACAATCATCTTTGGAGGCGTACAGCGCATAGCCAAAGTCAGCAGCATCATCGTCCCCATCATGGCGTTGGGATACATTGCACTGGCACTTATCATCGTTCTGTTGAACATCAAAGAGCTGCCGGGAGTCCTGGCACTCATTGTCGGCCACGCCTTCGGATGGGAGCAGGCTTTGGGAGGGGGTGTCGGCATGGCGCTGATGCAGGGCATCAAACGCGGGCTGTTCAGCAACGAGGCCGGTATGGGGTCCGCCCCCAATGTGGCGGCAACCGCACACGTCAGCCACCCCGTGAAGCAAGGCTTGATTCAGACGCTGGGAGTATTTACCGATACGCTGATTATATGTACCTGCACCGCTTTCATCATTCTGTTCAGCGGTGCTCCACTGGATGGTTCCACAAACGGCGTACAGCTTACCCAGCATGCACTGACCAACGAGATAGGACCTTCGGGAGCCATCTTCGTTGCGGTAGCCTTGTTCTTCTTCGCATTCAGCAGCATTCTGGGAAATTATTATTACGGAGAAGCCAATGTGCGCTACCTTACCCACCGTAAATGGGTGCTCAACATCTACCGTATACTGGTGGGCGGCATGGTCATGTTCGGTGCTGTTGCCACCCTCGATCTGGCATGGAGCCTTGCCGACGTCACTATGGGACTCATGGCGCTCTGCAATCTTATCGCCATCAGCCTGCTCGGAAAATACGCTTTCAGGCTGCTTGAAGACTACCGCGCACAGAAAAGCGCCGGTATCAAAGACCCCGTTTTCACCAAGAACCGCCTGAAAGAGGTAGAAAAAGACATAGAGTGCTGGTGATAACCAACTTATTTCGTACTTTTGCAGCCGGAACCGCCGGATGACCTGCGGTCTTGTAATTTGTAATCAGTAATTCGTAATTTGATATGAGTTTATTTGCCAAACTATTCAACAAGAATACCGGAGAAGTATCTTCGAAGAATGTGGAAGACTTCGTGTCACTGACACGCGTCTACTTCCAGTCTGTAATAGCCGCCAACCTGGGCATCACCAATATCCGCTTTGTGCCGGATGTAGCCAACTTCAAGCGTCTGTTCAAAATCCCCACGCAGGGAGGCCGCCTGGGACAAGCGGAAAAGGCCGCTTCGCGCAAGATGCTGATGCAGGACTACGGCATCAGTGAAAACTTCTTCAAGGAAATTGATACTTCCGTCAAGAAGCACTGCCGTACGCAGAACGACGTACAAGGTTATCTCTTTATGTATCAAGGCTTCTCCAATGACTTGATGATGCTGATGGGAAACCTGATGCAGTGGAAATTCCGCATGCCTTCCATCTTCAAGGGAGCACTGCGCAGCATGACCGAAAAAACCGTACACGACGTCTGTACAAAAACCGTATGGAAAAAGGACGATGTACACAAGACGGCAGCGGCAGTACGCCAGTACAAAGAGCATCTGGGATATTCGGAACAATGGATGACCGAGTACGTTTACAACGTAGTGATGCTGGCCAAAAAGGAACCGAAACAGAAAGCCAACGAAGAGAAATAAAAGAAAAAGAATTCTAAAGAACTTTAGAAACAAGAAGGCGGGAAAGAAATTTCCCGCTTTTTTTTGTTATTTTTAGCAAATGAAATCATTTTCCCCTCACGGAACACAAGGACGCACCCCGCGTCAACCATCATAAATATTAACTTCAAAAAAACAACCGCTTATGAAACAAAAGAAAATGCTTGCACTCACTCTATCACAACTGGAACAACTTTATCGGCACGAACTCCCTGAATTGGTCAGCATCGCCGTTCAAAGCGACGATGCGGAAGCCTTCAAGGCCAACCTGACGGAGTACATTGCCGGACATCCGGAAGTGGACAGCGAGGCCGGTAAGCAAATTCGACTCTTGATTGAATTTGACGGGCAGGAAGTACACGAGCTCTCCATCGGAGAACAGCTGCCCATAGCAACTTTATCAATGCTGCATTCCTTCCTCACGGGACAATGGGAAGAGGAAACGGAAACGGACCTGTTCATCGACTTGTTCCAGCAGTTCAAACGCCTCCACCAGCCAGCCCCCACCCTGCCCTCCGCACAGAAAATCAAAACCCTGACCGAACGCTGGCCCAGCGGACTGGATGAAGACGTGCAGCATATCCGTGCAAAGAACAAGGAACGCATCCTGCATGCACTGGTGCAGAAGATTGAGCACCGCAAGAACCCGGCTTCCCGCTTCCATTTCGAAGAGGGACTCAGCTACGAGGAGAAGTTCAACCTCGTCAGCGAATGGTGGAATGACTTCCGTTTCCATCTTGCCATGGCCGTCAAAAGCCCTACGGAGCTAAACCGTCTTCTCGGCAACTCCCTTTCTGCCGAAACCATGTACCTGCTCTCAAAAGCCCGCAAGAAGGGAATGCCTTTCTTCGCCACCCCCTATTATCTGTCACTGCTGAACTGCACCGGCAGCGGATACGACGACGAGGCCCTGCGCAGCTATATACTCTATTCACCCCAACTGGTGGAAACCTACGGACAGATACGTGCCTGGGAACGGGAGGATATCGTAGAACCAGGTAAACCCAATGCCGCCGGCTGGCTGCTGCCCGACGGGCATAACATCCACCGCCGTTATCCGGAAGTGGCCATCCTCATCCCCGACACCATGGGACGCGCCTGCGGAGGACTCTGCGCATCTTGTCAGCGTATGTACGACTTTCAAAGCAAACGGCTCAATTTTGAGTTTGACACCCTGCGTCCCAAGGAAACATGGGAAAAGAAGCTGCGTCGGCTGATGGCCTATTTTGAGGAAGACACGCAACTGCGGGACATTCTCATCACCGGCGGTGACGCACTGATGAGCCAAAACAAGACGCTGGGCAATATTCTGGATGCCGTCTACCGCATGGCAGTCCGCAAGCGGAAAGCCAATCAGGAACGGCCCGAAGGAGAAAAGTATGCAGAGCTGCAACGTGTACGCCTCGGCTCACGCCTCCCCGCCTACCTGCCCATGCGCATCAATGACGGGCTGGTGGAGATTCTAAGGGAATTCAAGGAAAAGGCGTCTACCATCGGCATCCACCAGTTCATTATCCAGACACATTTCCAAACCCCGCTCGAAGTCACTCCGGAAGCTGCCGAAGGAATACGCAAACTGCTGGCGGCAGGCTGGCTCATTGACAACCAACTGGTATACAACGTAGCTGCATCCCGCCGGGGGCATACTACCCGCCTGCGGCAAGTGCTCAATCAGTTGGGAGTGGTTTGCTACTACACCTTCTCCGTGAAAGGTTTTGAAGAAAACAATGCCGTGTTTACCCCCAACAGCCGTTCCGTACAAGAGCAACGGGAAGAAAAGCGCTTCGGGAAGCTGACCAAGGAAGATGCCCATAATCTGTCCGTACTGCTTGGAACCGTCCATGACCCGGCAGCCTGCATCCGGCGTTTCCTGAAAACGCACCACCTGCCTTTCCTCGCCACCGACCGCAATGTGCTCAACCTGCCCGCCATCGGCAAGAGCATGACTTTCAACATGGTAGGCATCACCCCCGAGGGCAAGCGTATCTTGCGGTTCGACCACGACAATACTCGCCGCCACAGCCCGATAATAGACCGCTTGGGGCAAATATATATCGTAGAGAACAAGTCCATAGCCTCCTACCTCCGCCAACTGCAGGCCATGGGAGAAGACGCCGAAGAATATGCCACCATCTGGAACTATACGGAAGGCAAGACAGAATCCCGGTTCAGCCTCTACGAATATCCTGATTTCCCCTTCCAAATCACCGACAGAATGAGCAATCAGGACATTGCAGGATAGCATATCCAAGATATATTCCGTACTTTTGCAGGCAGAACAATGAAATTGGAAAGTATGGAAATAGAACAACACCCTTTAGAACCCTTCCTTCCCGGCAACGCCCGTCTGCTGATGCTGGGAAGCTTTCCTCCGCAGAAAAAGCGGTGGTCCATGGAGTTTTACTACCCCAACTGGAACAATGACATGTGGAGGATTACCGGGTTCCTTTTCTTCAATGACAAGGATTATTTTGTAGACAAGACGAAGAAGGCTTTCTGCAAAGAACGCCTCATCAGTTTCCTGCAGGAAAAGGGTATTGCCTTGTTCGACACAGCCTCTGCCATACGGCGCCTGCAGGACAACGCCTCGGATAAGTTTCTGGAAGTGGTGCAACCCACGGACGTCCCTGCCCTGCTACACCGGATACCGCAATGCAAGGCTATCGTTACCACCGGCGAGAAGGCTACGGACACGCTGTGCACGCAGTTCTCCATCGACAAGCCCAAAGTAGGCGACTTCACGGAGTTTCTTTTCGAAAACCATCCGATGCGCCTCTACCGGATGCCTTCTTCCTCAAGAGCCTACCCGCTGGCACTGGAAAAAAAAGCAGCAGCGTATCGCATTATGTATCAGGACTTACAGATGTTGTAAGCAACTTCCTTTATAAAATAAGTACGTCTGTTACTTGCATATTTGAAAGTTTGCATTCCCTTTGCAGCCGCAAACACGGGAGTAGCTCAGTTGGTAGAGCACCGGTCTCCAAAACCGGGTGTCGGGAGTTCGAGCCTCTCCTCCCGTGCATGAACGAATAATGGCTGTAAGCATTGCTTACAGCCATTATTCGTTTTATAAATGCCTACCGGATATCTATCAGCTTATGTGTCTGCAAACTAAGTCTCCACTTAGGATGCTTCATCACGCAATCCACCGTTTCGGCCGTATTGCTGCAAGAGCAAGGCTGAAGAAAGAAATGCCCGGCGGGCAACTGCTCATAAACAGTAATATCCTGCCCTTCATACACCACCTTCACTTCATTCATACGCGTAATTTCCAGCTTTACCCCCTGCTTGGGAGAGCAGGTCACCCAATCTATATTATCCGGCAGCGGACGGGTACCGTTTGTTTCAATGCAGACATACTTTCCCGCCTGGTGCAGACAATCCACAAATTCACGGTCAATCCAAAGGGAGGGTTCTCCACCGGTCAGTATCACGGTAGCGGCAGGGTATCTACTAACTTCTGTTACGATATCTTCATCGGACATCAGTATGCCGTCCTCATGCTGCGTATCACAGAAGGGGCACTTCAGGTTACAACCGGAAAAACGGATAAAGACAGCCGGGGTACCCGTATGGTATCCTTCTCCCTGCAAACTGTAGAATATCTCATTAATCTTCCTCATAGACGGCAATGTTTGATTCCGACTCCTGCACCTCTACCTTGAAGCAAGTGGGTATCTGGTCGCATATCCAACGGGCTATGTTCTCGGCTGTGGGATTGAAGGACAGCACTTCATTAAGATTATGATGATCCAGCTGTTCCTTTACCACCTGCTTGATGTGACTGAAGTCTACCACCATTCCGTCCGCATTCAGCTCTTTGGAACGGCAATAGACAGTGATAATCCAGTTGTGACCGTGCAGATTCTCACACTTACTGCGATAAGAAAGTTTCAGGCTATGGGCAGCCGACACTTCCATACGTTTGATGACTGTGTACATATTGTTAATACGCTAATTAATATAATAAGTTGCCGCATCTAATGTCACCTCGATGCGACGGCAAAATTACAAAAAACTTAAGATTTATCCATTTACTTCCCTAACTTATTCGTACACACAAAGAGAATTGGCAACCTTACGCTCTGCGCTGCCACTCGGGGTATTGGCTATTCCCTTATCCGGCAACTCCCCACTCCACAGCGTAGAAGAACCGCCACCGTCCAGATTCAACGCATCCTCCCCACCCAATACACGAATCATATGGGCAAGCTCGGGTATATTGATGCCTTCCGCTTTTCCCTTCCGACGTCCGTCAACGACAATAAGCAGGATTTTTCCTTCTCTTGTCAGCGCCACAGCACTGCGGGGATGCTTGGTATCTACAAAATTCCGGTTAGTCCCGGACAAGTCGCACACTTGCCCGTCCTTCAGCATCAAAGGACCGGAAGCCAGCACAGTGCCTTTTTTCAAAGTACATGCCTTTTCTTCCTGCTTGCTCCAGGGAATCAGTTCCAGCCTGCCCTTCTTTATAAGTACAGCTCCATTGGACACTGTTGCCAGAACCCCAGTAGAGGTAGTATCTATCACCACCCCGTCCTTACGCAGATAGCAGACGGAATTTCCGGCTTTCATATCAAAATAGGAGCCATTGATGGCCGCCACCGCACCTGCATGCCGGGCGGCTATACTGGTCTCCTCCTTGGGATTGTGGACGAGCACATCGAAACGGTAGCGCTTCGGGGATATTTCAAAAATAGACACTTCCTGAGGAACTCCATACAAAGAACTGAATACTGCCTTTTTATAAAGCATCCCTTTCTGCAGGGGCTCAGTCTGCCAATCGGCAGAAACGATGGCAAGAGAGTCGGCAGCAGTCTGCGCCATTGCTGCAAACATGCCGCAACAGAGAAACACTGCCAGGAATATTTTCTTTTTCATATAGATGGGATTGGTTTAAATTAATTCATAGCTACAGATTTGAATCGGCATGTCGAGATTATGCAACACCTTTTCAAGCTGTATACCTTCACGGTTGTCGTACTCGTATCCGAAAGTAGCACGGATACCTTGCAGAATGAACTGCGTGGCACGGTCCAGGGCAATGGGCAAACTGTCACCTTGCAACAGTGCCCCGGTGATGACACTGGTAAACGTATCCCCCGTTCCGGGATAATGGGCCGGCAGGTAAGGACACGTAACCTTCCAGTAGCGGTTACCGTTCCGGTTATAGGCATACACGGACGTCTTATGTTTATCATCCCGTACGGGCACACTGGTAATAATCACCACTTCGGGACCACAATCGGAAAGCTGGCGAAGGTATGACTTCAATTCCTCATCCGTATTCATCTCCTTATAAGGAATACCCAGCAGATAGAACAGCTCCGTCAGATTGGGGGTAACGACATCGGCCTTGGTGATGAGATGTTTCATTTCATCAATCATGGACTCGTGGAAGTTCGCATAAAGCCGTCCGTTATCGCCCAACACCGGGTCTACCACAACCAGACCGTCCGGTCGGCGGAAGTCATCAATAAAGTCAGAAACAATATGTATCTGCCGCGGAGAACCCAGATAGCCGGTATAAAAGGCATCAAACTGTACTTCCAGCTTCTTCCACTCGGAAATAATCTTCGGCATTTCATCCGTCAAGTCCAGAAAAGAGAACTCCGGATACTGGGTATGGCTCGACAATACGGCTGTAGGCAACGGACACACCTGGAAACCCATAGACGAAAGGATGGGAATGACCACCGTCAGAGACACCCGTCCGACTCCCGACAAGTCGTGGACGGCAACAACCTTCTTTACTTTATTCGCATACATATTATCTATATTATTATTTTTCCTACATTTGCCGCATGAAAACCGTCTGCATCATTTTGGGAACAGTTTCTTTGACACTCGGCATCATCGGCATCTTCCTGCCGTTGCTGCCCACTACGCCTTTCCTGCTGCTCACGGCAGCACTCTACTTCAGAGGCTCACCCAGACTGTACCAATGGTTGCTGAACCACAAATGCCTCGGTCCCTACATCCGCAGCTTCCGCGAGAACAAAGCCATCCCACTACGTGCCAAAATCATCTCCCTACTGCTGATGTGGGGAACAATGGTTTACTGCATCTTCTTCCTGATTCCACTAACAGAAATAAAGACAGTATTGTTCCTTGTCGCTGTGGGGGTGACTTGGCATATACTGTCATTCAAGACGTTGAGATAAATGAATGTGCTAATGTGGTTAATGTGCTAATGTGCCAATGACCTGCGGTGTGAGAGTCTAATATACACATAGCGCAGCCAATTAGCACATTGGCATATTAGCACATTAATCAAACTCCTCCCAATTTTTCGAAGAATTCTCCCAACCCCTTCCGAGCATCGGCAAGCTTGTCTTCCCAATGTTTCACGGAGTTCTGTCCGATAATATCCGTCACGTACTTCACCGAAATGAAAGGAACATTCTTGGCACGGCATACCAAAGCCTGGGCATAGGCTTCCATATCCACAACATCACCGGACACATCCGAGAGTTCTGTCAAGAAAGTATCCCCCGTATTGCATACACCGCCTGCCGGCCAGTGTAAACAATATCCTTTTTGGGACAACAAATCCATTGAATCAATCTCATACTCCATACCAAGCTCCACCAGCTTCTGCATATCACGGTCCACAAAATGACGGCATACGAAAATATCTCCTACCCGATGACGGATAGTCCCTGCCGTACCTACATTGACCACCAAGTCCGGTTGCGCATGGCTTATCGCTTCAGAAAGATAAAAAGCCGATTTCACCTTTCCCACACCGGTACGGAGATAGCCTATCTGCACCTCTTCCTCCCCTATCAGTCCGGGAAATTTCAATTCCGTAAATTCGCCTTGTACGGCATAAGTGACTAAAATTCTCATATCATTCTATCTTTTTAGAGTCTGTTTAAATTTTGTCCGGCATGAGGGTGGCAAAACGGTTGATGACACACCCTCCTCCTTCTCATGAAAAAGGCAAAGATAGAAACCTTTTTCAGAAGATTTCCATCTTTGCCCCATAAATGTAAAGTCACCCACACTCACAACCTCCCTGCCAGATAAGATTTCAATGACTCTACATATTCCTCAAATGCGTCTACTCCTTGCGGAGTGATCTTACAAATCGTACAAGGCATCTTTCCTTTAAAAGTCTTTGTCACCTCCACATATCCCGCCTTGCTGAGTTTGTCTATCTGCACGCTCAGGTTTCCTGCCGTAGCTTTGGTCTGCTGGCGGATATAGACAAAGTCCGCCTCCTCGACACTAATAAGCAACGACATCACCGCAAGCCGCAGTTCGCTATGGAGCAAAGGGTTCAGTTCTTTAAACATATATCATCCTCTTCTTTTATTGTTTGTGACGCTTCGCCACACTGTTCATGTAATGTCCGGGAATCACCATCATAAAGACGAACGCCAATGCAAAAAACAGTATCTGGTCTATGCCGGGCATATAGAAACATCCCAACGAGAGCAAGGCTCCCAGCACTCCCCCTATCGTAACCACTTTCGTGTTCACAATCAGTCCCGTCAGGGCAGTTCTCATCCCCATCATCAGCAAAATGACAAACAGAATAGGAATCTTCCATACAAATATGGCGGTACACGATACCAAGAAAGCGCCCAGTCCAAATACCGTCCACACATAATCCACAACACGGTCTATGTAGGTCTTCAACATTTTCCGAGCCTTCCGCTGACTCCACAACGTAGCAGGAAAGGCTATGACTGGAAGCAGGAACCATAGGAATTGCCAATTGTTATTGCCCGTTTCCTTCAATAGAAACCAAACCAGCAACGAGATAATTACCGTTACATATCCCCACAGCAAAAAAGGTGTCCCTGAATTTTCCGCCATTCTGTCCTTCGTGTTCTGTATCATCCGAGTGATGAGTTCTAAACTCTCTTTCTCATTCAATTTTCTTTCTTCCATTTTCCTGCCGCCTTATTTGTTGCTTCCTTTTAATACCCGCTTAAGTGCTATCTCCACCTGCTTCGTGTCGGCGCTCACCTCCACATCCGCTATCGCGCAATACTCAGATGGAATTCCGTCTTCCCTATCCAACTGATAATTGTTGTTTTCATCATGATAGACATAAAGCTTATATTTACCCAGTGTCACATCTTTCAGTTCCAGTACCGCCTCCGTGCCCTTGGCATCTACCATACCATACTGCCCCTTGTCAGTGGCAATCATTATCTTTCCCACAGCAGAAGGTATGTTCATCACCTTCACTTTCAGAACATCTTGCGCAGACACCCCCAATGCAAATACACAAAGAAGAGCTGCCGCCATACTTCTACAAACAATCGTTTTCATAATCATTCTCTTTAAGTTATACATACCAAAATCACATTTCGGGTTCGAACTCCGATACAAAGATAAAAGGTTTATTTTATAAACCAAATTATTATATAAATTATTTTATTTATTTCTTAGCATCTCCTCCTTCCTTTACTACATACTATTCCAACCGCACCTAAAGAGTAGTGCCTAAAACAGCAAAAAGTAATTTCGGCCTTACTAAACAGTAATCGTCCAACAACCGTTCAATTATCGTCCAACATCTGTTTAATTATCATCCAACAACTGTCGGACGATAATTAAACAAGCGTCGGACGATTACTATTTAGTAACGGAGATACTAAGCTTTCGAAAAGCAAGAAATAAAATCCTTCTAAAAAGCAAATTGTTCCATACCTATCCACATCTCTTGAAAAGCCAGCCTCCACCACCCTTTTTCAATCCCTCAAAACCAGTACTTCATAGGCCACTTCGGTTATTTCGGCACTTCTACAGCATATTTTCCCCGAAAAGTTTTTGTAATCTCCAAGTAAATTGTATTTTTGTGTACAATTTTGGTGTAGTGATGACAGACGAAGAAAAGAAGCTATTAAGTACCTTTGAAGCCAGACTGCGGCATTTAATCTATCTGCACGATGAATTAAAACGCGAAAATGCTGAGCTAAAGCAACTTCTTGAAGCCAAAGAGGAGGAATACGGGAAGGTACAAGCTGAATACCGGGAACTGGAACTTAACTACACGAACCTAAAAACAGCTACGACAATCAGCCTTAACGGCAGCGACGTGAAAGAGACGAAACAGCGATTGTCCAAATTAGTGCGTGAAGTCGATAAATGCATCGCTTTGTTGAATGAATAAAGAGAAGAGGATGTATGAACGATAAGATAAAGATAAACCTGCAGATGGCAGGAGCCTCCTACCCTCTCACAATCAACCGTGAGGACGAGGAAATGGTAAGAGAAGCCGCCAAGCAGGTAGATATCAGGCTCAATGCGTATCGGGAGCATTATCTGAATGTATCTCTAGAGAGAATTATAGCCATGGTGGCCTATCAGTTCGCTTTAGAAAACCTTCAGTTGAAGGATCGTAATGATACTGAACCCTATACCACCAAAATAAAGGAACTGACAGAGGTATTGGAGACCTATTTCAAGGAACAATAAGCTGCAATCCCTCCGTCGGGTCGGTAAAAGAGAGAAATTCGCGCACTGTACAAAAGTTTGCCCTTCATCAAAGCAAGCTTTTATGCAGTGCTTTTTTATTTATACACTAAAAACAAATTAATAAAATGACAGTAGTTACAATAGTATTATCCATTGCCTGCTTCATTGTCGGAGGGTTTGCCTCGTACTTGTTCTTCAAGCACGGGCTGAAAAACAAATACGACGGTATCCTGAGAGATGCGGAAGCGGAAGCGGAAGTGATTAAGAAAAATAAGTTGCTGGAAGTAAAGGAAAAATTCCTGAACAAGAAGGCAGACTTGGAAAAAGAAGTGGCCCAACGTAACCAAAAGATACAGCAGGCAGAAAACAAGCTGAAACAACGTGAATTGGTACTGAACCAACGCCAGGAAGAAATCCAGCGCAAGAAGATGGAAGCAGAAGCCGTGAAAGAAAATCTGGAAGCCCAACTGTCCATCGTAGACAAGAAGAAAGAAGAACTGGAGCACATGCAGCGCCAGGAAATAGAAAAGCTGGAAGCCATTTCCGGACTTTCTGCCGAAGAAGCCAAAGAGCGCATGGTAGAATCCCTAAAGGAAGAAGCCAAAACGCAGGCCCAGTCCTACATTAACGACATCATGGACGACGCCAAGCTGACGGCAAGCAAAGAGGCCAAGCGCATCGTGATACAGAGCATCCAGCGCGTGGCTACGGAAACAGCCATTGAAAACTCGGTAACTGTATTCCACATCGAATCAGATGAAATCAAGGGACGTATCATCGGTCGCGAAGGCCGCAACATCCGCGCCCTGGAAGCTGCCACCGGTGTGGAAATTGTGGTAGACGATACTCCGGAAGCTATCGTATTGTCAGCTTTCGACCCGGTTCGCCGTGAGATTGCACGCCTGGCATTGCACCAGTTGGTGACAGACGGACGTATCCACCCGGCACGCATCGAAGAGGTAGTTGCCAAAGTACGCAAGCAGGTAGAAGAGGAAATCATCGAAACCGGTAAACGTACTACTATCGACCTGGGCATCCACGGTCTGCATCCGGAACTTATCCGCATTATCGGTAAGATGAAATACCGTTCTTCATACGGCCAGAACCTTTTGCAGCATGCACGCGAGACAGCCAATCTTTGCGCTGTGATGGCATCAGAGCTGGGACTCAACCCGAAGAAAGCAAAACGTGCCGGACTGCTGCATGATATAGGTAAGGTACCCGATGAGGAACCGGAATTGCCGCATGCACTCTATGGTATGAAGCTGGCAGAAAAGTTCAAGGAAAAGCCAGACATCTGCAACGCCATCGGTGCCCACCACGACGAAGTGGAAATGACCAGCCTGCTGGCCCCAATCGTACAAGTATGCGATGCCATTTCAGGAGCACGCCCGGGAGCACGCCGCGAAATTGTAGAAGCATACATCAAGCGCCTGAACGACCTTGAGCAACTGGCCATGTCCTATCCGGGAGTGACAAAGACATATGCCATCCAGGCAGGCCGTGAGTTGCGTGTCATTGTCGGTGCAGACAAGATTGACGACAAGCAGACGGAGAACCTTTCCGGTGAAATCGCCAAGAAGATTCAGGACGAAATGACTTATCCGGGTCAGGTGAAGATTACCGTTATCCGTGAGACACGTGCGGTGAGCTACGCAAAGTAACATCAGAAAAGAAAATAAATGCAGAAAAGGGTGAATTCGTATTCACCCTTTTCTTATTTTTGCACCACAACCATAACTTTACAAAATGAAAGATTATCAGTTTGAAGTTTGTGCCAACTCCGTAGAGAGTTGTATTGCCGCACAAGCCGGCGGAGCAGACCGGGTGGAACTATGCGCAGGCATCCCCGAGGGAGGGACAACCCCCTCATACGGCGATATCCTCATCGCACGGGAAGTATTGCAGCAGACCAAATTGCATATCATTGTCCGTCCCCGTGGAGGAGACTTCCTTTACTCCTCCACCGAACAGCGCATCATGCTGAAAGACATAGAGAATGCCCGCCGCCTAGGCGCTGACGGAGTCGTGTTCGGTTGCCTGACGGCAGAAGGAGATGTAGACATTCCATTGATGGAGCAGCTTATGAAAGCCTCACAAGGGATGTCCGTCACCTTCCACCGTGCTTTCGATGTATGCAGAAATCCACAAAAAGCAATAGAAGATATTATCGCATTAGGATGCAACCGCATCCTAACTTCCGGACAGCAATCTACAGCAGAGCAAGGCATTCCCCTTTTGAAAGAGCTCCAACAACAAGCATCAGGCCGAATCATTCTATTGGCAGGCTGTGGGGTGAATGAAGCCAACATAGCCCACATTGCCCGAGAAACCAGCATCCGCGAATTTCATTTCTCCGCCAGGGAAAATATCGAGAGCTCCATGCTCTATCATAATTCCGCCGTCTCTATGGGAGGAACGGTACATATTGATGAATATACACATACCGTCACTACTGCGGAGCGGGTAAAGCGTACAATCGGAGCATTATTAAAAGCCTCTCCCCTAGCCCCTCCCCCGTAGGGAGGAGGCGGGGGAAGAGGCCTATAAAAAAAGGATGTACTTTTCAGTACATCCTTTTTTATATCATAGGATAAATATTATTTCTTCACCGGAGAAGAGTATCTTGCATTCAGGCCATCCAGAATCTCACGAGTGATGTTGTAGACACTGTCTGCATAGAGCAGATTGTCAAAACCCGTATTGCTGATAATCATGCTGTAACCTTTTGTCTTATTGTACTCCTTCAAGAAAGCGTTGATAGAATCACGCAGTTGCAGGCTGTTCTTTTCATTCTCACTCATCAGTTCAGACTGCAGCTTGTTGCTCAGGTTCTGCAAATCCTGCTCCAACTTTGCGATGCGGTTGTATTCCTGCTGCGCTCTCTCCTGAGAAAGATAAGCGTTGTTCTGATACTTTGTCTGGAATTCCTGCTTCTGCTTCTCCAGTTCGCTGGCTTTCTGGTTCAATGTCAGACGGACATTCTCGCCCTTCTTCACCATAGCCTCATTCAAGTCTATGCAATAGTTGTATTTTGCCAAAAGCGTATCTATTTCAACATAAGCAATCTTCATTTCCGATAATCCGCCGGCTTGTGCAGGAGCGTTTGTTGTCTGTTTATCAGTATTGCCGGCACATTGAGCAAATAAAACGATCAGTGCGAGAGCTGCCAGACCGTTCATGAGGTAGTTTAATCTCTTCATAATTGATAAATATTGTTTTTTAAAATTAGTTCATACTATCGTTTAAGGCTTTTTCCAGTTCATCAATGGAAAAACGGGATTTGCGTTGTGCTTCTCTGTCCTGCGACTGCGCACAGCCGATACCTCTATCGCGCATTGCCTTATTGCCACTGACATGCCCGTTAGGGAACCTGCCGCCTTTCACAAAAAAGACCTTTACACCCAATAAAACAATGCAAATAGCAACTATTAACAGAGTTATCAATATTGTATCAAGCATTTCCATTAATTTTGTTACATGAAAATAGTGTTTTTACTATTTTTGTGGGTGCAAATATAGGGCTTTGGTTGGACTAACTCGCCTTTTTTACTCTAAAAAAAGAGAAAGGGGAATAAAATAGTCAATCAATTTAACCATATTTAGCAATAAGTGGTTAATTTAATGGAGAATTGATATTTGACAATTGATAATGAAGGCTGCATAAACACATGTAAGGCAGCCGCTAATTCAGATAATTATGGAAAAAAAAGACTTGAAACCGGCTGGGGTATTTCACTATTTCGAGGAAATCTGCCAAGTGCCGCGCCCTTCGAAGAAGGAAGAGAAAATCATTGCTTACTTAAAAGCATTCGGAGAGAAACATAAGTTGGAAACGAAGGTGGACGAAGCCGGAAACGTTCTGATAAAGAAACCCGCTACTCCGGGTATGGAAAACCGCAAGACTGTCGTACTTCAATCGCACATCGACATGGTATGTGAAAAGAACAACGACGTGAAGCACGACTTCCTGACCGACCCTATCGAAACCGAAATTGACGGTGAATGGCTGAAAGCCAAAGGTACAACCTTGGGAGCCGACAACGGCATCGGTGTAGCCACCGAACTGGCTATCCTTGCCGACGACAGCATTGAGCACGGTCCTATCGAATGCCTCTTCACCGTGGACGAGGAGACCGGACTGACCGGTGCCTTCGCCCTGAAAGAAGGCTTCATGAACGGAGACATTCTGTTGAACCTCGATTCCGAAGATGAAGGCGAGCTCTTCATCGGCTGTGCAGGCGGTATAGATTCCGTTGCCGAATTCACCTACCGGGAAGTGGACGTACCGGCAGGGTATTTCTGCTGCAAAGTGCAGGTAAAGGGGCTGAAAGGCGGACACTCCGGCGGCGACATACACCTGGGGCGCGGCAATGCCAACAAACTGCTGAACCGCTTCCTGAGCCAGACATCCCAGAAGTACGACATGTACCTTTGCGAAATAGACGGCGGTAACCTGCGCAACGCCATTGCCCGCGAAGCACACGCGGTAATTGCCATACCCGATGCCGACAAGCATGCCCTGCGCACAGACTTGAATGTCTTTGCCGCCGAAGTGGAGGCAGAATATGCCGTCGTTGACCCGGACCTCCAATTCGTGCTTGAATCGGAAGCAGCCCGTCCCAAAGCCATTGACAAAGATACCGCCAAGCGCTTGCTGCAAACCATCTATGCCGCACCTCACGGTGTGTATGCCATGAGCCAAGACATTCCGGGGCTGGTGGAAACCTCCACCAATCTGGCCTCCGTAAAGATGAAGCCCGGTCATATCATCCGCATCGAGACCAGCCAGCGCAGCTCTACCGCCTCCTCCAAACAAGACATTGCCAATATGGTGCGCACTGTATTTGAAATGGGTGGAGCAGCCGTATCCTTCGGCGACGGGTATCCGGGCTGGAAACCCAACCCGCATTCAGAAATCCTGAAAGTGGCTGTTGAGTCCTACAAACGTTTGTTCGGTGTAGATGCCAAGGTAAAAGCTATCCATGCAGGTCTGGAATGCGGACTGTTCCTTGACAAATACCCGGCACTGGACATGATTTCCTTCGGACCTACCCTGCAGGGTGTGCACTCTCCCGACGAACGGATGCTGATTCCTACCGTACAGAAGTTCTGGGACCATCTGCTGGATATACTGAAGCACATTCCGGTGAAATAAATATCCCGCGTTCCTTAAAGGGGAACGGGAATCGTTTGTATGAACGTTATCCATAAGATAGGAGTTATACTCTTCCTTCTCTGCCCGTACATCAGTCTGTACGGGCAAGAAGGAAAAGATACCCTCACGTTTCGGATAGTAAGCTACAATGTAGAAAACCTATTCGACTCCCGACATGACACACTAAAGAATGACTACGAGTTCCTGCCGGATGCCACCCGGCATTGGAATTACTCTAAATACAGAAAGAAACTGGATAATATAGCCCGCGTCATCATCGCCACCGGAGGATGGACGCCGCCCGCCCTTGTTGCCTTGTGTGAGGTGGAGAATGACAGTGTGATGCGCGACCTTACCCGCTACTCTGCCTTGCGCGAAGCAGACTACCGGTATGTGATGACACAATCTCCCGACAAACGCGGCATCGACGTAGCGCTGTTGTATCAACGTAATCTTTTCAAACTGCTTTCCTATCAGAGCCTCCCTGTAGACAAGCCCCGGAAGAATAGCCGTCCCACACGGGACATTCTTCACGTCAGCGGATTGTTGCTGAACCGGGATACGCTTGATGTACTGGTAGCTCACTTCCCATCCCGTTCGGGAGGGGCAAGAGAGTCTGAACCTTACCGGCTACTGGCTGCCCGAAAGGTGAAGCATGCCATAGACAGCCTATACACGATACGCCGACATCCGCAAATTGTCCTTTTAGGGGATTTCAACGATTATCCGGAGAATAAATCGGTAAAGGAGGTGTTGGAGGCAGCAGCACCGTCAACATTGCAAGACTCTCTACGTCCACAAAAACTTTACCATCTACTGGCAGGAAAAGCCAAAACACGCAAGCACTTCGGCAGCTACAAGTATCAAGGAGAATGGGGACTACTGGACCACATCATCGTATCGGGTACGTTGCTGCAAGAACACGCACCGCTATATACAGAGGAAGCAAAGGCAGACGTATTCTGCCTGCCCTTCCTACTGACAAGAGACAAGAAATACGGAGGGCAGCAACCCTTCCGCACCTACTACGGGATGAAGTATCAAGGAGGATACAGCGACCACTTGCCTGTATATGCGGAGTTCCGGTTGATATATTAGTCGGAATACTGATACAGTTTCAAGTCAAACTTCTGTACCATCACCAGCAAGTGGTCGAAGATGTCGGACTGAATGCGCTCGTACTCTTTCCATACCTTGTTGCGAGAGAAGAAATATACCTGGATGGGTACCCCATACGTCGTGGGTTCCTTCTGGCTGATAATCAAGTCCATCTCCTGGTTCACCACCGGCAGGCTGCACAAATAGCGTTCGATGTAGATACGGTAGAGCTGCGCATTGGTTGGCACCTCTTCTTCTGCTGGCTGATAGTCGGCCATCAAGGGGACTTCCTTGCGGATATTATCCAGCATTTCCGGAGTGCAGAACTTCAGGGTAGTCATATCCAGAAAGATATTCTTGTTTACCCGTCGCCCGCCACTTTCCTGCATGCCGCGCCAGTTCTGAAAAGAGTTGTTCACCAGGGTATACGGTGGTACGGTCGAGATGGTTTCGTCCCAGTTGCGTATCTTGACCGTGTTCAGCGTAATCTCCTCTACAACTCCATTGGCAACGCCACCCGGCAGCGCTATCCAGTCCCCTATCCGCAACATGTCGTTGGCAGAGAGCTGCACGCCGGCCACAAACCCCAGAATGCTGTCCTTAAATACCAGCATCAGTACAGCTGCAGATGCGCCCAGACCGGCAAACAAGGTCATAGGAGACTTGCCTATCAGCACTGAAACCACTATGATACCTCCGATAAAAAACAGCAGCACTTGCAATACCTGCACGAAGCCTTTCAGCGGACGGTTCTTCTGCTTGTCCTTCATGTTATAAACATCGAGCAGTACCAGCAACAAGCCGTTAATAGTAAGCAGCACCGCCACAATGATATAGACAGCACACACCTTTTGTGAGAACTCAAGCATCTCCTTTCCACGCACAAAGGCCATGGGCAGCAGGTAGTAGATGAGGATTCCCGGCAGAATATGTATCAAATGGTGTATCACCCTGCGTTTCATCAGCAACGTATTCCACTGATGGGGAGAGCGTCGGGTATAATGCTTCATACCGCCAACGAAGATTGCCTGGCACAAATAGTCCAGCCCTATCGAAAGCCCCACCATCAGCAGTGCAATAATCGTCTCGTCAAACATATCGGCAAACTTCGGGTCTATCCCCCAACCTATCAAGATTTTATTCATCCATCCTCCTAAACTCATCATAAGCTCTCTTTTTTTTGAAGTGTCTTGTTTGTATAACAATCCAAAGATAAAGATGTTTTCAGAGAACGGCAAGCATATACCCTTTTTTCATCAACGACTCAATCCTCACGCTCGGGTCGTTTTTTAGCGACCGCCGCAGATAGGACATCTGTACATTCAAGGCAAGGGAGTTGGCATATGAGGCAGTGCCCCACACAGCATCCAGCAACGTATCGCGACTGACAGTCTTATTCACATTCAGCGCCAGCAAGCGAAGAATATCGGCTTGACGGGAAGTAATCAGCACCTTACTATTTCCCGTACGAATCTCGTTCGTACTGTAATTGAATACGGAATGGCCCAAAGCATACACCTCGTCCTCCACCACACCGGACAACTGTGAAGTGAAACGCTCGCGGATACGCGCCGTAAGCTCTTCCGGATAGAAAGGTTTGGCAAGATAATCGTTCGCCTTCAGTTGGAATCCTTGCAGGCGGTCAGCCTTGTCGCTGCGGTCGGAAAGAAAAAAGATGAGGACATGCTTGTCCGCCTCCCGGATTCGTTTTGCCACTTCAAAGCCATTGAGCCCGGGCATATTGATGTCAAGCAAGACAAGGTCCGGTTTGACAAGAGGAAACTGGTCGAGGGCGATAAGACCATTTCCGGCATAGGTCACTTCATAACCCTCTTTCTCCAGGAAGCGTTTCAGAAGCATGGAATACTTCAGGTCATCGTCAGCAAAAAGAATTTTCAGTGGTTTCATGAGTTGCTATTTATATTCTCGATATCCATCTGTGCAGATTATTGTGGAATGGTTATTTCCACCGTCGTCCCCCTCCCAATCTGACTGGTCAGAAAGACGGTTCCCCTATGAGCCTCAACCAACAACTTGACATAACTCAACCCCAAACCAATGCCCGGCAAGGAACGGTCAGGCAAGTTGCTGCTACGGTAAAACTTATCGAATACCCGTCCCTGCTCGGAAACAGGGATACCAATGCCGTCATCGGAAACTTTCAATGTGAGCTCGTGGCCATGCAGGTGGCATTCCACCCGGATACGGACGGAGCTTCCCGAATATTTCACGGCATTTTCCATCAGATTACTGATGATATTTGCCATGTGCACGGGGTCGGCCGTAACCAGCAGGTTGTCCGTGAAATGTGTCTCGAAAGACACTTGTTTTCTCTTAGGAGCATGCTGCAGACGTATCAATTTCTCCACAACCGGTTTCAAATCGAAAGTACTGAGGGAAAGTTGTGTCTGCTCATCGTCAGCACGGGTCATGTCGCGCAGCTTCCGGAGGTAGGCGGAAAGGTTGTCCAGCTCGGAAACAGAATCACGCACCACTTCATCCATGGCCTGCTCGTCGGTACGCATTGTTTTATCATTGAGAAAAGAGACGCACATCTTCAAGGCCTGCACGGGACGTTTCAACTCGTGTATCATGGTGTTGACAAAGCTTTTCCGCAACTCGTCCACACGGTGCTGCTTCAAAATGGTCTTTATCTGAAACAGCAGACAGACAGACAGCAGAAGAATCAATACCAAGCTGCCCAGAAGTTGCCAGCCCATATGGAGCAAAAGAGTATGCGGCATCACCTGCACATCCACTTGTACCAACTCCCGCTTCAGCGGATTGTAAGGATAAACCAGACGGATGACCGGATGCAAATCACTCCCCAGCCGTTCTACGGTTTCCACCCATTGATAGAGGCTGTCGCGCGGCGTGACTAGTCCGGTAGTGAAAGACATGCCGTCCAGTTTAGTCGCCAGCACCGAATCGAAGCGCTGCAACGTAAAAGGGACATCTATCTGCAACTGATAAGCAACTATCGCCTCGCTGAAGCTCATGTTGAAAAGCAGCTTGTCTTCGCCATGTATCACAATCTTGTCCTTATAGACAATACTATCCTTCATTGCCGTGGATAGAACGGATTTATCTGCCATGGCCCCCACCACAAACGTACGCGTATAGCGCTCTTTGAGCTTGTTGGTCAATGAATCCCTATCCGTATGCATGTCCACATTGGTGTTGAAAAAGGATATATTAGGCTTGTTGAACACTTTCTTCGGCTGTTCACGCCGGATAGAGTCGTTCACTGCCACGGCATCCATGACAAGGCGGTGTATCTCTTCTTCATATTCCTCATTCTTATACTGATACTGGTTCCACAGCCAATATCCCTGCCCTGCCACAAGCAGCAGCATGGATATCAGTGACAATGCCCATACCATTCTGATTCGTCTTTCCATCTCAGAGTCTGTTCTTCTTTTATACCATACAAAGGTAAGGGTTTCCTCCAATCAGAGGTACGCGCGAGACGGTTATTCTCATTCGAGTAACATTTCAGTAATAACTTTCTCACCCCGGAAAGACAAATTCCGCATAGATTTGCAACGACAGTACATATGACACGTCCTCGAAACAGTAACTCCTAACAACGAAAAAGTATGAAAAAGCAGATTCTACTCACCGCCATGCTGTTGATAACCACCACAACCGCCTGCGCACAGTTCAACATCAAAATCGGCTCCGGCAAGACGTTCAGAAAAGATACCATAGACCAGGCTATACTCATGGTGCAGTATGAAGTGGACGGCTGTACGGACACACTGTCGGAAGAGCATTTCCAGGAAACCATGATGTTGGAAATCGGCAAGAAATGCTCCAAGTTCTACAGTTACACAAAGTATGTGGGCGACTCGATATTTGCTGCCGACATTGCCAATAACGCCTCGCAAGAAACGATGATTGAACACGCCAAACAGTTCGGAAAAAGCAAACTGAACGAACAGACCTACAAAAGATACCCCGTAGGCAAAGTGACCACACTGGATGAAATTGCCGGAGACATCAACAGACTCCGGTGCGAGGAACCGGAAGAGCGTCCACAGTGGACGCTGCAGACAGACACGGCAACCATCCTCTCGTATCTCTGCCAAAAAGCAGAATGCGTGTTTAAGGGACGCAGATGGATTGTCTGGTACAGTCCGGAGATTTCCTCCAGCGAAGGGCCGTGGAAGCTGTTCGGACTGCCCGGACTGATACTGAAAGCAGAAGACAACAGGGGGCATTATCTCTTTACCTGCACCGGTATGGAGCAATGCCATTCCTACCGACCTATCCTCTTCAACGGAAAAGATTATGAACCCGTAAACCGCAAGGCGTACAACAAAATCCACGAAAGATACTATGCCGACCCGGTAGGATTCATTATGGGCAACACGCCCAACGTACGTATCACCATACGCGACGACCAGGGCAATGAAGCCAGGAAGCCGAAGAATATAGCCCACAATCCGCTGGAACTTGACTGATTCATCCCATCGAACTCCAATGGATATACACTTCAAGAAACTCTTGCTGCCAATCCTTGCCTTGTTTGCAATGACAGCGCATGCACAGTCTCTCAGTGGCTTGATAACGGACGAAGAAACCGGACAACCGCTGGAAGCCGTAATGATTAGTGTGCTGCGAAACGGCACCATGATAGATTACGCCCTGACCGATGCCCGGGGGAGATATTCCCTGCCATGGAAATACAACGGCAGCCTGCAAGTCAGCGTATCACTGCTGGGCTATAGACGGAAAATACGCAACATATCGACAGCAGGAACACTCCATATTCGTCTGCATCCCGAAGCCATTGCACTGAAAGAAGTCCAAATACGTCCCGGCCGCATTCATGGCAGGAAAGATACCGTAAGGTATAATCTGGCAGAGTTTGCCTCTTCCAAGGACGTACACATCAAGGATGTTCTGAAAAAGCTCCCCGGTGTGGATATTGACGACAACGGGCAGGTGAAATATAAAGGTAAAGCCATCGACCACTATTTTGTGGAGGGTATGGACGTGACGGGTGGACGCTACAGCCAAATCAACAACAACCTCAGTGCCAAAGCCGTAAAATCGGCAGAAATTATGGAGAACTACCAATCGGTCAAGGCATTGAAAGGAAAACTCAGTTCGGATGAAATAGCCCTGAACCTGAAACTCGACCCACAGGCACGCAACCAATGGATTGTCAACGGTACCCTGGGGACAGGCTGGAGCGATGGAACACAAGAAACGACCGGAACGGTACAAACGAAGAGGGACAAAGGAACGCTTCTTTGGGAAAACGCCGCCAATGCCCTCCAACTGGGTAAAGGCAAGCAAAGCATCTACGGCTACAAGAGCAACAACAACGGTACCGACCTTAGCCGTGAGCAACATATACTGACAAACAACACATCCCAACAGATTCTCCTGCACGGCTTTCTGGTACAACCGGGCATCAGCGCTCCCCTCGACAAGCAACGGCTGCTCTTCAACGAAACCCATACACTGAACGCCAACCGCATGTATAAATGGAACGACGAACGTTCCCTGCGCCTGCAAGCCGGATATACCCATAACCGGATTACCCAGCAACGGGGCAACTCGCAAGTCTACTACCAGCCCGATGACACCATACGCATGGATGAAGCCTACCACTACTGCCTGCAGAACGATGCCACCCATATGGAAATGCACTATGAGGATAATAAGGCCATCCACTATCTGTCGAACCGCTTCTTGGCAGAAAGTGAAACGAACCGCGGCACCTCCCACGAGTTGCAGCAAACGATGCGCACCTCCCAGTTTACGGCAAAGAATTTCTTCAGCCTTATCCGTAATGGAGAGAAATACACATGGGAGTTCAATTCTGCCACACAGTATGCCTATCTGCCCTCCTCCTTGTCACTACACGACGGGAAAGACAAATTCATCCAGCACAGCCTTTACAACGACAATAAGGCCAGCCACCTAAGAAAACACAACGGTTTCACCCGGCAATACACCGCCGGTATAAAGGGCGAATGGGCATCGGTAAAGCACCATTCCACCCGGATGGAAACATTTGGCGCATCCAGTTTTTCTCCCTACCTCTCCCCCTACTTCCAGTTGGAGCAAGGCAAGTGGCAGGGAAGTCTGTCACTCCCTCTCAGCTATAAGCGCTACTTCTCGCAACAGCGCTCTTTTCTCTTTTTCAATCCGTCGCTCTATCTGCGCTATCAGCCGGACTACCATTGGAAAATTTCCCTCTACGGCAGTTTACACCGCTCAGCAGGAGATGTCACAGACCTCTGCCCTTTTACCTATCGGACAGACTACCGTACCTGGAAAAACACTGACGGCCTCTTCCCCGTCAGTACACGCCAACAATACAACCTTTATGGAGAATACAAGAATACCGTGCAGGAATTTTTCGCCACCGCCACTTTGTCCTACCGGCATGTACACTACAACACCTTGAATGAACAGAGTATCTCTGAAAACCGCATTGTCCACACCCTTCGCCTACATTCCAACAGTACACAAAGTTGGTTCCTGCTCAGCACTCTCTCCAAGGGATTTTTCGACTGGAATCTGAAAACCTCACTTGACTTACAACTGAGCCGCAATACCGGCTGGCAGTTGACACGGGTTTCAGATACAGACGCCCTCACTCCACAAACGGAAACAGCCGGAAACGGCCCGCCTCAAAAATACCGTTATGACTATCTTAAGATGGAACCCAAACTGATATGGTCGCCCGCCGAAGCTTTCGAAGCCGAATATCATGCCACAATCAACTATGGCGGCAGTAAAATAGGGAACGACACGCACCTTGCTCCTCTACTGGACTTCGTACAGCGTATGCACCTCACATTCAGCATCGGACACGTCGACCTCTGCCTTTCCGGAGAACATTACCGGAACGATTTAAACAGCGATACGCATCTCAACACACTGTTTGTAGACGCATCACTCATTTATAAGACAAGGAAATGGAGAGTGGAAGCCAGCCTCAGCAATCTGTTCAACAAGAAAGAGTATGCCTATACTACCTACTCGGCCACACAAAGCTATACTTCACGGTTGAATATCCGTCCACGGGAGGTTATGGTGACTGCCGGTTATCAGTTCTAAAGACTGTCATCTACAACAATGTCCGTATTCCGGCATAAACCAGCATCCCCGCTATCGTCAGCAACCCTACCCATATAGGAGCATAGACATGAGTGACATGCTCGACACGCTTATATCCGCTAACCTTCACAAACAAGCGGTAAATCAGCCAGGCACCAATCAGCCCCACAATAGTCCCTGCCAACAAATCACCCGGATAATGCACACCGAGATATACGCGCGAATAGCACGTCAGCAACGCCCAGGCCATAATGAAAAGAGTAAGCCACCGCTTGCGGAATAGAAAGAACAGGAAAAACGCCAATCCGAAGGTATTGGCGGCATGACACGAAGGAAAACCATAACGCCCTCCACGATGATTGTTGACGATATGCACCATCTCCGAAATGGGATTATTCAGATTAGAAGGACGCATACGCTCCACATAGGGACGTATCCAAGTGGCACATGCCTGGTCGGCAAAAGTAATGGTGAGCGCAAGGCCTATCATGCAAAACAGTGTGACCTTCCAATGAAAATTGCGCAACATCACATACCAGATGGCAGCATACATGGGAATCCAAACCCACTTACCGCTATAAGCGCTCATAAAATAATCGAAATACATGTTGTGCATCCGATTGATGGAAAAAAATATGTTTGTGTCTACATCTATTGCCCCTTGCAAGGCGTCCATAAGTGCTGTCATACGTTATCTTTTGGCTATATCATCATATAATTTTTGCAAATAGGCTTTGCCCAACGGCAGGTTCTTCCCTTTTGCTGTGCCCTCATCCACTACCACAGTACCCGCCTGGCAATTGAATATCACTTGATTGTCCGCTGTCACCATACCGAAAGCATCGGGTACGGTAAAGAACGCGAAATGAGGGGAAGCGGGATTAAGCATATCTTTACTGAAAACAAACTCATCATGGGGCAGCGCCAATTGAGCCAGCAACGTGGCTGCAATATCATGTTGCGAGCCATAGACGTCAATGCGCCTCGGCTCTCGGACAGCACCGCCCACCATCAACAGAGGTATCCGGTAGCGTTCTACCGACAAATTGTCGATATGTTCGGGATAAGCTCCCAAGTGGTCTGGAACAAACACAATCACCGTATTCTTCCACTGGGGAAGCTCACGGAACTGTCTTACAAAATCGCCTGCACAACTATCCGTATAGGCAAAGGCGTTCAGCCGGTCATTCTCCAGACGACGGAAAGGTACTTCAAAAGGCTCGTGGCTGCTGGAGGTCTGCAAGACACGGAAATGAGGAGTTTTCTCTTCGGCAGTTCCTTCGGCAGCTTCGGCTTTCAAGTCTTCCAGCAGACGGTTGAATACGAGATGGTCGTGCGCCCCCCACTTACTTAAACGTTCCGTTACGGGAAAATCCTGGTCGGAAACAATGTCTTCAAAGCCTGATGACATCAGGTAGGAACGCATATTGGTAAAGTCGGCATCACCGCCATAATAATACTTGGTACCATAACCCGCCTTCCGCAAGCTGCCTGCAATGGCAGGAATGGACTGCGTTTTACGGGGATACTTCATAATACTAGTAGTGGGCTGGGCAGGATAGCCACTCAAGATAGCCACCAGCCCACGGTCCGTACGGAAACTGTTGGCGTAGAAGTTCGTAAAGAGCACCCCTTCCTTACTCAAGCTATCCAGATGGACGGCAATATTCGGCTCACCTCCCAAAGCTGTCATCAACCTGGAGGAAAAACTCTCAAGAATCACAAAGAGTACATCGGGACGCTGAGTATTGAATAAAGTATGCAGTGAATCGGCAGGTTGCAGCACAGAATCTGTCTCTTCCGTTTGACCACCGCCACCTGCGGGTTCAAGCATGTCTTTAAAAAGCCGGTCGGCCTCCGCAGCTTCCATAAAACGGTACTGCTTGCTGAAGTCCTTCTGCTTGGCAAGAGATTCCATCAGACTGAATGCAGGGTTGATAGCTGCATGGTTCAGACGCTGCTCGGCACTGAAATAGACTTTCCCCACATTCATGGTAGATACTGTAAAGCCTCCACGGATAGGAATAAACAGTAACCCCGTCATCAGCAACAATATACCTGACACCTTCAGGCGACGATAAGGCAGTTTCATCCGCAGCAACAGCTTCTTCTGCAGCAAGATGCCGTAGAAAACAGCATACAGCACGACAGCATAAACAGCCATTGCCACAATTCCCCCCAGCACCATCCAAATGCTGACACTGGCCACTGCGTCTTTAGGGGAGGAAAAGAAATAGAATAACGGAGTAGCATCCAAACGGAACCCCCAATACTCGTATAATCCTAAATCGACAGTAAAAATTATGGAGATAAGTACTGAAATGAAGAGGAAATAGCCGCACCAGATGCGATGAAGGGATTTAGAAAGTGTCCATACAGAGGTTATGAAAAGAAAACCGGGAATAGCTGTCAGATAACCAGCCAGAGATAGGTCTAAAGGTAACCCATGCCAAATGACACTGAACCAGTCCGCACACGAGGCATCCGGATACAGCGATTTGTAAAACAGCATAAATAGTGGTTTCTGCAACACAAAAATGCAGACAAACAAGCAGTATGTCTTAATAAATCCTATGAGCCTATCTTTCATCGGTGCCTTATTGTATATCTAAATATAAGGTGCAAAAATAAATCTTTTTATTCTATTTCTCACCAATATTAGTCAATAATTACATTGAAAGATAGGCTTATAGGATATTTTAAGTTTATCCGTTCACGCGTTTGTAATCTTCAAGGAACTTCTTCAGACCGGAATCGGTCAGCGGATGATTAAGTAAACCCTTAATGGCCGAAAGCGGACAAGTAGCCACATCAGCACCCACCTCTATACACTGCATGATATGTGCCGTATGACGGATAGAGGCGGCAAGTACCTGGGTGGTATATCCATAATAACGGTACATCTCTACAATCTTCGCAACCAATGCAATGCCATCCTCACAGATGTCATCGAGACGCCCCACAAACGGAGAAACATACGTTGCACCTGCCTTGGCTGCAAGCAATGCCTGACCGACAGAAAATACCAGAGTACAATTTGTACGGATACCTTTGCCCGAGAAGTATTTAACGGCCTTGATACCTTCTGCAATGCAAGGCACCTTCACTACGATATGCGGATTCAAGGCTGCCAATTCTTCACCCTCTTTAATCATGCCTTCATAGTCGGTGGCTATCACCTCGGCACTTACATCGCCTTGCACAATATTACAGATGTCCACATAGTGCTTACGCTGGTTCTCCACTCCTTTGATACCTTCTTTTGCCATAAGCGAAGGATTAGTGGTAACTCCGTCGAGTACGCCCAAGTCATAGGCCTCCCGAATCTGTTCCAAATTTGCCGTATCAATAAAAAACTTCATGATATAAATGTTTAGATGGTTGATATTACAAAGGTATATAAAAAAACAGATTTTTTACGCCCGGTAAATAAGAAAGTCAAGAC